>Ga0209714_1000592_pt1 | contig 21737 bp, 12 predicted proteins | sample COGITO_mtgs_1104_5_FD_185517 | JGI IMG/M metagenome (GOLD analysis project Ga0209714, IMG submission 185517) | Pelagic marine microbial communities from North Sea - COGITO_mtgs_110414 (SPAdes) (version 2) | ecosystem: Environmental > Aquatic > Marine > Epipelagic ...
ATCAACAGTTTCCCATGCAGTACATAATAGTAGTTCATCCCATTCTATCGTATCTAATCCAACTGGATTAACATTTCTTGCAAAAGTTTCATCAGAATATCTATCATTAGATGCAATGCCATGATTAATTATATAGTTCTGTGTATGCTCATATTGACCTACTACTGTATGTAATCCTATATTATCATTATTTGGATACCAGGTATCACTACCATGCTTAAGATTTTTTGCAAGATACCATCCACCTCCACATATATCTGAGGCACCACCTGTAAAATATGGTGTTTGCTCTGTATTACCATCTATACCACTTTTACCCAATGGGAAAGTATCACCTTTATCAATCCATGTTAGACCTTTATTTGGCATATATTGTGCACCAATATGTAAATTAACACCACTATGTGCAGATATCGTTTCTGTTATAAATTTTTGTTCATTAATGGTTCTTATTGATGAAAGATAAGCTCCACCTGCTAATGCATTTTCACGATGCCAATACCATCTTCCAGAATCAGTACCATATCTAGGGTAATCAACTATTGCATGAGCTTTTAGTTCATAATTTAAACTAAGGTTTAAATTTTCTAAATTTCCATCTAAGAAAAGATTATATTCATAATTATCATTCGTATTATAATTTTTAGTAAAACCTATTAATTTATTATTGTTTAACGAATAAAAGTTAGTACTTATATCCGTAATATCTGCCGAATTAATTTGACCGTTTCTTAATTTTCGTATATCATAAATATTTTTATCAGGGATAACATAATTTTCATTAAATTGTACATAATCTGGCATAAATGAATATTGCGGTTCAGCTCCAGAATGTTCAGTTTCATAAAGGGTTAAATTATCACTACTATCTAAAAGTTTATTAGAAAAAACTACACTATAATTAGTAATATCATTCGCCGGTTCATTCGTGAAGTCAGAGATCTCTATAAAATAATTATCATAATCTGAACCTTTGTATGTAACCATCTTACTTTTATTTTGTTTATAAACTTGAATATCATTTGGAGCACCTGTTTCAGAATATAACTCATTAGCTAACCAATCTCCTTCACAATCACCCCAAGTTAAATATTTAGCAGGTGCACTATCACTATCTAATTTTACATCATTATTACTAACATCGTATCTATTAAAATCAGTAAAATTAAAATTTAAAACACGACGATTTGAATTTTTATCTACTAATTGAGCATATCGATAATATTTTCCATTAGAGTCATCACCGTCATTATGTATACCTTTAGTATTATACCACCCCAAAAATTTATCATGGTCAGGAGCATATAATAAATTTCCATCAATGCCTGCTTCTTTTACTAACATAAACTTTATAGGTCTAATTGTAGATATTACAACTCTGTTAATAACACTACCTGCATTAGTATAATCAAGACAAAAATAAACACCAGATGTTAAACGACCCATACTATCACTCTTTTCAATACTTAAACGGTTATAAATCGTTTTTATATAAAAAACCTTACTTGTGTTTGGATTTATATTGTTTATACCTAAATTATTAGAAGTTAAAATATCTAAATCAATATCAAGATTATTTACATATGTAAGTGATGTATCTTTTTGGGGGGCTATCATTAATTCAGTATCATCAATTTTATTCCATTCTAATCCAGTAATATAGTTTTCAATACCTGCATAATTAATACTATTTTTAGCAAAAGTAGGTATTAATACATTTGTAATATAATCGAATTCGTTTTGTGAGGTTAGTGATAAAAGATTTCCCGACATATCCGTTGCAAGAGTTTTATAGTCTTCAATTGTTACATTATTATCTTTAATCCATGCAATTGCATATTCATTATCAGAAATATCACTATAATAAGGATCATCGGTAAAAACAAAATTAGAAACGTTTTTATTAATATTTCCAAAAATTTTAAAATCATTTTGACTATTATATTGATATATATCAGCATTTAATGAAGTTCTATTATATTTTATACCATAATTAACATCATAAATATAATAACTATTATTATAACTATTAGGTAATACACTGTATATTGGGTCACCTTGTACAACAATATTTTCGGTAGATTTAAATATAGGTTTAATACCATATAATACATAATTATCTCCTAAAATATTAGATGATGTTAAGAAATTATGCTCACCATTACGATTATAATAAAAAGAATCTTTTAAGATATTATATTGCACATTATGGTTTAGATTTAGTACCTTTTTATATTGCCAGTCATTCCATGCAATAAATGCATCCTTGGGAGTTGTAAATACTTGGTTATTAGCATACATTCCATTTATAAATATACCCCCATTATCAATATTTAAATCACCATTTATGTCTAACGTTTTTTCAGTTGGATTTTTATTTATACCAATATTACCTTCAATTTTAGAATTATTATCATAAATAGTGATAATACCTGCCGAATCAGTATAATCAATATCATTATGAATAACAAAATCATCATCCCAATTTTTAAAATAAATTTGATTATTTTGTATATTTTCACTAATATGTATTGATTTGAAGGGTTTTAAGTTTATGGTAAACCCTGAAACTATATATATATCGGGTTTAGATATTAATAACTTATATTCAGGTATACTTTGATAATCATAATTAGTTGTAATATTTAATTTTGTAACATCAGAATCATCTAATATAATAATTTCATTATTATAAGTTTCATCTGTAAAAACTTTAAAACGGTCAAAATCGTCGTTATTATCAAAAATATATACATTTCTCCCGTTTTTATAAATTCTTTGTGATAATGTTTTGCCTTTTCCTGAATTTACAGCATAACTTCCATCAAATTGTAAGAAATATCTTTTAGGTGTTTCATCGATTCCTGAAACAGATACATTTATTACATTCGAATTTTTACCACCTATTCTAAAATCAGAATTTATATCTATACTATTTTCATTATTTGTTGTATTAACCTTAATTTCTCCATTTTTATTTATATCCATAATTTTATTACCCTTTGTATAAAATAATAGTTCATCATTATCATTACCAGGTTTAGGAAATTCAGCTGTGATAAATGTATCCTGGTCTACATCAATAACCCCTCCTAACCCAGTCCATTGCTGTCCAGAAAATCCTTCAAAAAGACTTGACTGTTTGTTAAATCGTAGTAAACCTTCTTTTAGATTATGTTGTGGTCTCTGAGAATCATCGCCAACAGGTAATTGTATAGCATGAACTGAACTAATATCAAGTATATGTTTTGGGTCATTTGTACCTATACCTATTTTACCATCATCAAGTATTGTCATTCGTTGAACACCACTTGTATAAAATTTTAATTTATCATCATCTTCACCAGGACTATTTTCAGCAGTAATTTTAGTATCTTGGTCAACATCAATAACACCCCCTAATCCAATCCATTGATTACTTGATGAATAACCTTCAAATAAAGAGGTCTGTTCATTATATCTAATTAACCCTGGTTTAAGATTTCCAACAGGTATTGCATCACGTGCATCATCATTACCAACAGGTAATTGTAAAGCGGTATTTGCACTAATGTCAAGTATAAAATTAGGGTTTTTAACACCTAAACCTATGAATCCATTATTTAAATTAATTGAAATAAATGAAGTATCTTCACCATATTTCCCTAAATCAAGATAAGGGTTATTATTTCTATCAGTATTATTATCAGACAACTTATAATAGTCATTAATAATAAAATTATTACTTTTAATTACAAAGTTGCGACTGTCATCAAAATTAAAATTATTAGATAATAATGTATACCATTTTCCATTATTATTGCCTACTGAATCAGTTAAATATGATTCATATTGATTAAGTTCATTATTAAATCTGATAGCACCATTCATTCCGTTACCTCTATTAATATTATCACCACTAGGTAATTTAATCATTGTTCCACCCGATATAGTATTATCACCTTCTATATCAAGTAAAGTTTTTGGTTCACTGGTACCTATACCAATTGACCCTCCAGTATAATATAAATCATTATTTATACCTGGTGGTGATAACCAGAGCTTATCATATAATGTACGTTTCAAGTCTAAATCAATATTTTGTGTACCTGTAGTAAAACGTTTATATAAGTTTCCTGTAAAATAGACATTTCCGTTTATAGAAAGACTATTTTGACTATTAATAAATTTAGACCCATTTATATCTGTTTCCTCAACAAAAGGGGGTCCAATATCATATGTAACATTAGTATTTACTGTAAAACTTGAACTAAGTTTAAAATATATTGTATCATTAGTATTTGCTGGTAAACCTAAACTATTTTCGTTAATTTTAACACGAAGACTAATTAAATCACCGTTTTTAACAGTAATATTGTTTAAAAATGTTCCATTAGTAAAATTATATTTATTTCCAGTTATATTTGTTTCGGTTTGACCAGTTAATATATTATCAGAAGTATCTAAACCTCCGTAATTTTGATTAAATGCAAATGATGAATCATAATGTTCACCAACTGAATCATATACTCCATCAGCATCAATGGTATATGTTGTTAGCATTAAATCATATATTCCACTATTATCTCCATATATTTGAACTGTGAAATCTTTCAGGTTAACATTATTTGTATTTGAACCAGTAATCATATGGAAAATATTATTATCACTATTATCATCAACATGAATACCTGAATATTTCCATGTGTTTTGAATATCCTTTAGATGAAAAGTGTAATCTTTTGGAACAGAGACATCAAAATTACTTCTAACTACACCCATATCATATCTCTTTGTTTCACCATTTTTATTTTTAAACCAAATGCTAGGATATTCATAATTATCACTTGACATAGTAATACCTGACGAATCAAATTGAATATTAGCTTGGTATTCTTCAGGATTTATTTTTTTTATATCAAACTGAATATCATCTTCTCTAAGTTTGATACGATTATTATGTATATTTATTATATCACTATTGATATTAAGGTCAGTTGAATTAATATTAATTTGATTGGAAGATAAATCAATATTATTATTAGAAGATATAATACTTCCTTTTTCAATTTTCAAAACATCATTTGAATCAATATTAAATATAGCTGAGCCTTGTGCATCAAAATTAATTTTTGAAATTTTATCATTATTTTGATGTATTAGTTCGGATGCTTCATTTAAAATTTTCCATTCTGAAGATTGACCTTCAATAACATTTGCCCATTTAATATAATCTCCCTCGCGTTTTAAACATAATTCTCCTATGTCAATAGAATTATTTTCTTGGGGAATTGATATGCGGTCAGTATATATTTTAACACCACTATTTGTATCAGAATTGTTAATGTTAATATAATAATTATTATTAACATCTTCATTACTTAAAATGTTATTAAGTTTAAAATTTTTACCTAGAAAAAATTGATTAGACTTAAAATGAATATAATTCATATTTGTGTCGTCATATGTTCTAAGTGTATTATCTATATTAAACTTTATTCCGTGAGTTGAATTATTAGTATCATATTCATCGTCATCAATATCAAAATATACAGAAATATTTTTTTGTGACGATTTAACTGCAGTATTAATATCTAATAAAGTTATTCGGTCAGTTACAATATCATCGCTAAATGACATATATTTTTTACCTTTATTTACACCATTGGTATGTTCAGTTATTTCTATTTTAGGCACATCATTTGAATCATTTGTGTTTGTAAATAATAAATTACGACCTACAAGTAGATTACTCGTAATAATTGAATTGGTCTTATTGATATATATGATTTTATCAGTATCATTATTAATATTTAGATAGTATTCATTCATGTGTTTCTCTTCAGTAATACTCCAATTTTCATTACCTGAAATACTTAATATCTTATTATTATCATTTTTATGTGTAGCAATATATAACGGATATAATTGATTATTACCACTAATTGAAATAAGTCCGTTATCTATTTCTGATTTTCCGACTGAAAATTGTCCATTTTCTATAAATCTAAATTTATTTTGATTCTCAAATTTTTTAAATTGAAATTCATTGTTATTATAATCAAAACTATTAACATATAGGGACTGATATATATCATTTATACTTAGGGATTTTGAACCAGAAGAATACCAGTTAAAGATAATATTATCATTGTCATTATTAATATTACTGTTACGTGAAAAAATTAATTTTCCAAAGATGGATAATGAATCTTCAACTGTAATTGACTTAAAATTACCTTTTTTTGATAAAGACATATATACTTTTATTATATAATAAAATTATAAATAAAAATATTTCTTATTTCGGTTATTATTTAGTTAAATTTTTAAGTTGGGCATCTATATTATCAAGTCTATTATTTATATTTTGATTTTCATTGATAAGATTACTACATATACCAACTGTTAAAAATAATAAGTCATCATTTGATACATGTTTTATATCGGTTACAAATTTACCATAAACAAAAATATTGCTATAAGTATGTATGTGATTATTATCAAATAAACATTGAATATTTAAATTATTTTTATTTTTTATTTCTATAATATATTCATTATCTTTTAATAAAATTTTAATTTTATCTCCTATGTTTAATTGTAATAGTTCATCATCATTTAGATAAATATATAATATTTTTTTAGTATATCTAAATTCACATAGCCTATAAATTGTTGGTACAAACCCTTTTGTTTTTTTTACAAGGTATGGAAATATTTTTTCAAGTTCATCAGCTATAACACCTATTTTGTTCTGTTTACCGTGTAAAATTTTATCTTTAAATTTATACATTTTTAATTCTATTTTTTTAAAATTGTTTTTTAAATCATTCATTGAAATATCTTGAATTAATGTTTTAATACGTTTATCTGATGATACAAGGTAACCCTTTGATATAATAAGGTCATTGCAATTTAATGAAACATTTTCATTATTATTATCTTTAATAAAGTCTGATATAGAATTTTTTTTTTGACTAATACTTAAGTCAAAATGTGTTATATCTTTAAAAATATCACTATTATATAATAAATTATATTCAGTATTGTCGTTAAATTTATTACCTTTAATATTAAGAGTAGCTATATCATTATTATTTATAATTGATGTTTGGGATGTCATGTTATTAATTTCATCATAGCTATAACCCATAAAAAAAACTGAATGATTAACAGTTTCATTAAAAATACGTTTATATGTTAACCCAGTATATAATAATGGGGTATCATTACCAGAAACACATTTATAATAGTTACCAATATTTATTTCTTTAACACCATCACTCATATTGAAAAAATTTAGAGTATCACTATGATTAAGATTTGTAGATATATTATAATTTTTTTGAGTAGACTGATATAAGTTTAATATTTCATTTTCATCAAAATAATTTTTATATATTCTAACATCTGATATATAAACGTTATCAATGGTTTTATTATCCATCATATATTTAAAGTCTTCTCTTAATAATCCCATATCATACACAAATTTATCAATATATCGATTATATGTGTATATAACGTTTCCTAAATATGTTGATTTAATAAGATTATTACCATATAATTCAACATCTTGTGTAATATTTTCTCCATTAGTAGAAAGATTTATTCCGTCTTTGTCGAAAATATCGATATCTGTATTACTTAATTTTGAATTATTTCTAATTCTGATTATTTGGTTATTACTCATATTTTTAATATTAATTATATCTGTATATTTCCAATTAGTTTCATTTTTGATCCATCCAGATGCATCAACAATATTGGCAGTTGTTTTTTCAAGATAAAACCAAGTTTCTTTTGTAAATATATTTAATATACTACCATTTGTATTTCTAATAGGTAAATTTGTATCAATATTAAAATTATGTAAAATATGGCTATTATCAAGTATATAACCCTTAATATCATTTTGTGTAAAATTATTAGTTTTAGTTCCAGAAAATATATTATTTAGATTAAATACTCTAAGTTCACTAACTTTATTAATATAGATATTATTAATAATATTACTTGTATATTGAGAGTCAATTATTTTAAAACTATTTGCATTATATGCTCTATAATTAATAAAATCTATTTTACTTCCTGTATTAATTAATAATAATGTATTTGGTTTAATATATGCAATGCGATTATTATCAATATTAATAATATCATTTTCTAGTTCAATACTTAATCCAGATAAATCGTCTAGATAATTATATAATATATTGTTTCCTAATTGATTTAGATAAAGTTCGGTTTCTGTATTTGTTCGGTTATTTAAATCAGAAAAAAATGTGAATTTTTTTTCAATATTTGTATCTATTATATTATTTCGTTGTACTTCATCATTAAATGATGCTTTAGAAAATATAATTTCAGAATCGAATTTTAATATATTATTTAAAGCTAAAAGAGTTTTATCTTGATTTTGGCAATATAGTTTAGTTAATAATATCATTTTAATAAGGTCAAATGATAATGTTACAAAAATCCATTTATCATCGGTAATATTAGTAATAAGTGTATAGTTATTTTCACCTAAATTAAAAATTAGATTATTATTTTTTATTTTTATTGTATTTGTTGTATTTCCAAGTATAGGTAATTTAATTAAAATTAATTCATGGTTATTATTGACCATTGATTTATTTAAATATAACCAACATGAAAATACAAATCCGTTTTTAATATGATTATACCATAAATTATCGTTATTATAATTTATATTGTTTATATTGGAAAGAATTTTTATATACTCATTAAGATTAACGGATGTACATTTTAAATTAATTTTAGAATCATTAAAGTTATTAGTTTTATTATTATCTAATGAAACTTTATGAATGCGTTTTTTAAAAGAATTAATATAATTATCAGGTAATATTATCCCAGTATCACCAATAATATGCTCAATAACCTCCTTATTTGAATGTGAGTCATCTAAAGGCCACCATCTGATAAGCCTATCTTTTTCATAAATATGTGTTACTATATCAATTGCAGGTAAGTATGATGAAGGGATTTGAAAATTCATTCCATTTTGATAACCTTTATATGTAAAACTTTTATTTGTATTTATCTCATTTAATATTTGAAGTTTATTATTAGACACATTATATGAATTTTGTCTAGATTTATAATCATGTTGTATAGTATTTAGATATATTAGTTCATCTTTAGGATATATAAAGTCATTTAATGAATATTCTTCTTCATTTTGAGCTGTATTACTTGTAATAAATTTAATACCATTATCATCACATTTAATATAAGTCCTATATTGCACACCATCACCTTTATTAAATATAAGTTTTTGTCCTTTTTTCATAACAATATCACCTGAAATACTTAATGAACCTCCTATTTTTGTACCAGAAAAAACATATAATTCATTAGTATGGTCAGTTGTTACATTTTTAAATCCATCATGATTATAACCTAAAAATAATTTACCATCTTTATTAATAAATACATTATCATTAAAATTAAAATAATCTTTACCATTATTTCTATTAATTAATAAATGTGATTCAAATTTTTTTAAAAAAGTATCTTTAATATGAATTTCTGATTTTTTAACATCATTGCCGTTTTTTTCTAAATATATCCCTAATTTTTCAATATTATTAATATATGAGCTTATATATAAATAGGCAAAATTATTTGTTATATTATTATGACTATGGTCATAATCTAATAAATTTTTTGAATCGGTTTCATTTTTTATTTTTATATATTCAATACTTCCATTACTATCAGGTGTTATTTCAAATAAATAATGCTTATTGCATTCTAAACTAATATGTGTATTAATCATATCAAGATGACTTGTCATTTTCTGATTTTTATCATCTGAAAAATTAATATATAAATGACTATTATCGCCATTTGTAGAGACAAAAATTTTCTCAAACACTTTGTTACATAATATGTTATCATTAGGTATTTGTATTCTAAACTTTCGATCACGAGTACTATTCCTTTTATATGACCGTGTATTATCTAATAATAATTCATTACTGTGTAAATTAATATGATTATCAGTTGAATATACTAAATTATTAAGATTAATTGATTCATTATTTGATACAACTTTAATACCATTATCATAATGAATATATGAATTTTGTCTAAACATAAGTTTTTTACCTATAGACAAATTATCAAATACATCGAGATTTGTATATTTTTGAGATTTTCTCAATGACATTATATAAAATATAAACATTTAATTTGAATATGCTATACCCCCCATCCCACTCATTACCCTTAATATATTATAATTTAAGGCATATAATCTGAATTCACATGAATCATCAAATCCAGGAGCATAATGCTGTTCATCTGCCATATTATCGCTACCAACATCATCCATCCAGTCGGTTGGTTTACTATCTTTTTTTAAACTAATTTGCATTACTGAATTATCTATACGACTAAAATTACAAGTGCCCGATGGTTGATGTTCTTCTGGTTTTAAAGCAAAAGAATATACATATATTTCTTTTTCAGGTATACGACTATGACGCTGATAAGGTTGTACTAACCTAAAATAATCTTCATCTCTGGTTGAAAATCGGTCAATACCGTTGAGTTGAAGTCTTGCATCTTCTAAAGGAGGTAAAATTGTAGTGTTATCGGTTCCTTGTTTGTCTTCAGTTATATGTGAATGAAGGGTATATGTATTTAATCTATTCCATTTTTTTGCATTTTCTGACTGAATAACCCAAACTAATTCTTTAACTGGATGATTAAGAATAATTGGAATATTCATTGATTTTGTTCCGCTTGGAATACCTGTTCCTCCAGTATATTGTAATTGTTCAATAAGATATTCATGACTTGATTGAGCGAATCTTCTTCTTTCTTCAGTATCTAAAAATATATAGTCACAATATAGAGACCCTTCTAATATATCAACTTGACTAGGTGTTGTACCATGTATTTCTTTACTATAACCACTATAATACATGTTTTCAAATTTATTAAGTTTAACATTAATTTTAACTTCATGATATTGAAGGGCTATTAATGGTAAAGAAAGGCCAACATTTTTACAAAACCAAAATTGTAACGGTATATTTAATGTTAATCCTTTAGTTTGGGAATCTTTGTCTGGGTCAGAAGCGTGTCTGCCTACCATAGTATTATAACCGTTTTCTTTTGATTTAGATAATGTTAATTCACACCATATTTCAAGCCATTCACCATATTGTCTATCTACAAGCTGTCCACCAATTTCAATTTCACATGTATCTATAATATAATGTCCGATACCATTAACCCAACTACATACTTGTTCGTCCCCATCACCATCAATATTTGTATCAGCAATTTTTCCCATATCCGGAAGTTTAATTCGTAAAAAAACTTGTGAAAGTAGATCGCCTTTTCTTGCAATGTTACAAGTTAAGCTTCTACCAAAATTAATATTACCATCAAAAATTTGTTCAACCGATTCAATCGAAAAATTAGTATGACGCTTATATATAGTTTTAAAAAAAGTAATTTGGGGGTTACCCGTAAGGTAAACATCTTGTGCTCCATATGCTACTAATTGTATTAATCCTCCACCCATTTATATATAATTGATATTTTCTTTTCTAATTAGGCGTATGATTTTTTATTAATTCAGCATCATATGTTTTAATTAATCTATTATTATAAATATAATTAATGAACTCTATTTTATCGGATTTCCTATAAATCTCATTTATCATCTTGAACTTATATATAGGTTCATTATTATCATCATATATTATATTGTTTCTTATATGTTTTTCAGGGACATTACTATTACTCCAATATGTAACATTACCTAAAACATTACCATTAATATTAATAATTTTTATTTTATTACTATTTGTAAATAGAGATAATTTACAATAAACTATATAACTACACGCTCCATCTGGGTCTGAAAGACTAAATTTATCAAAGTCGTTCATATTTTTCTTTAACTTAATTTTTCGAGGAATAATTTGCTTTTTACTGTGAAGACAATCAATTTTCGTTATTTTATCATAACAATTATCATTTTTTTCATGAGAAGGGTCTTTCTTATTAATTGGTCTTGGAAAGTAATGATGATTTATCAAACCTTCTAAATTATGATGAATAATTGTACCATAACATTCATATTTATGTTCATGAATAATATTTTTAAATCTTCCTGGTCTTTTACATACAACACATTCTTTTTTATTTGGAGTATCATGATAATTGCAGAATAAACCGTTTTTACATACATGATTACACCTTTTTAAAAAACTTTTACTATTTCCACTATTATTATTATCATATGAAAGAGCTATACACTTTCCATCAAATATATCAATTAAATTATAGAATTCATTAACTAAATTTTCATCAAAATCATTATCTTTAACATAGTTAACAAAGTCTTTTAATATTTGACTCATAATATAGATTTAAAAATAATATATCAAATTTTATTATGAATGAAGAAAAAGAAAAACTTGTAATTAAATTATTAAAATATATTGATGTTAATGTAAAATCATTAGAAGAAATATTAACATATGAAATAGAGGCTCCTGTTATAAGAGATATTGGAAAAATGGAATTATTAGAAAAACATAAGGAAGAATTAAAAAGTTTCTTTAAATCTTCTAAACTAACTTCTTTGCATGCAAATAATCAGGAAAAACAAAGATTTCCTGTATTAAATACATATCGCCAAATATTGCGCTATACAGGTTATAAAATATGTTCTAAAAATATAGCAATAGGATATCATCCCAGTAATGGAAAAAAAATTACTAAACGTATTTACTTTTTTAGAAAGAAAGTGTAAATAATTATATTATATACTTTTATTAATATTTTTATTTCTTTTTTTATTAATGTTTGAAAACATTTCATAAAATTCGGGTGGTGTACCATAGTCATATTTATTATAATCAGTTATGTTCCAGTTAGGTTTATTTTTTGGTGGATTATTTTCAAATGGAGTTTTTGAAAATCCATATTTATCTAATCTTTTATTTATTGGAATACTAACATAATCAGTCATGTCTATATAATTTATTATTAATATAATAATTATATTTTTCCTTTTCTTTAAAAATCCGTGTTTTTATTATTTTCATCCAGGATTGATATATAAAATATGCGTTATTGTCATTCATAAAAGAAATTTTATTTTTTTTTGTATTTTTGTGTACAACTAAATCTAATTTTTCGTCACAACATATATCACATTCGCATTTTGTTATTAGATAGTTTATTATAATCGTATTGTCATTTTCATTTAATAAATTAGATATTATATCATGTTTCCTACACATGGACATTTATATTCTATATATAATATCTCTTAAGTAAAACACGTTATATTATGTTATATTATATATGTCTAATATTTTTTTTAATGTAATTATGAATAATTTACTTGATTCATCAATGAATTCAAATGATTTAGATTATTGTATCAATATTATGAATAATTTATCTAATAATAATGATAATATAAATAATTTTACAACTCAATATAATAACATATTAAATAATGTAACAAATGATAATTTACCAGATAATTTAACATTATTTTTTATAAAAGGTAAACATGCAAGGGATATATATGATATTTATGAGTGTGCAATATGTGTAGACACATTTCAAGATAAGGATGAATGTATTTTAACTAAATGTAAGCATATTTATCATACAAAATGTTTAGAAGATTGGATTGATAAAAATAAAATTAGTAGCCCTTTATTTAGAAAAGATATGTAAGTTATTAATATATGCAACAAATATTTACTGGAAAAGATTATAATAGTCATAGTGGAATAATGACCAGTATATGGGGGCCACCTGCTTGGCATTTTTTACATTGTATAAGTTTTAATTACCCAGTTAAACCAGATAAACACCAAAAAAAAGATTATTATAATTATGTGATTAATATGGGTAAAATATTACCATGTAAATATTGTCGTGAAAATTTTAAAAATAATGTTAAAAAAAGTGGTTTTACATATAAATCAATGGAAAATAGAGAAACATTTTCAAAAGCTATGTATGATTTACATGAAAACGTAAATGAAATGTTAGGTAAGAAATCTAATATTTCATATGAAGATGTTAAAGATAGATATGAATTATTTAGATCAAGATGCATAGACCAACCGGATGAAATACAAATATATGAAAAAGGTTGCACTGAACCAGTTTATAAAGGCAAAAAATCTAAGTGCGTTTTAAAAATAGTTCCTAAAACAGATAAATGTGAATCGATAACTATAAACCCACAATGTATGCTTAAAAAAATAAAGAAATCTTCAAAAAAAAAGAATAATCCTAAAAAAACAAAAACACAGTCTGGTAAAAAGAAATCTGGTAAAAAGAAATCTGGTAAAAAGAAATCTGGTAAAAAAGAAATTTAAATTATTATGAATAATATGTGTTTAAACAATCATATATTGTTCGTTTGTACGTTAATTTTTATTCTTATGTCTTTATAATATATATATATTATGAATTATGAATTTAATGGTACTAATAATGGAAATAATAATAGCGTAGGGCCTCAAGGTTCAATTGGTCCCAGAGGAATTCAAGGTAATCCTGGTAAAAATGGCCCACCAGGACGTGAAGGACATCCAGGGCGTGTTGGACCTCCAGGTATGCCTGGAATTAAAGGAGATAGTGGAGAACAAGGATTAATTGGTCATAGGGGTCATGGTGGTTCTCCGGGAGAAAAAGGTATAAAAGGTGATCTTGGTCCAATTGGTGAAGGTGGTGAGGGTCCAAAAGGACAAATTGGACCAACCGGTTTTACTGGACCAACAGGTTGTACTGGAGTATATGGACCTACTGGATTAAAAGGTGAACCTGGAAGTATTGGTCAGGGTGGACCGATTGGAACACGTGGAGTCCAGGGAAATAAAGGAGATTTAGGTCCAAGAGGTACTGATGGAAATTCATTAAGAAATTTAATGATTTTTTCAGTTATAGGAATTCCTGGAAATTTTTTAACACGTTCTAATAATTATATGACGGGTATACCTGATTTAGGTCAACTAAAACGTACAAATGATGATAATACACCATATAATACTGAAAATGAAAATTATGGTTTTTATATTACTCCAGCTACATCTTATATTAATAATGATATTAAATTAAACCAATATTGTGCAAATATATTACCTTATAATTTATCAAATAAAATAATGTGCCCTCCATTTGCCCCATGTATTATGTTACCTAAAGGTCGTTTTGTACTTAAGGGTTGTAATGTTAATCTTATTTCAATTTCTGATAATAAAACAATTAATGACTCAGCGGGTGTTAGTACTAAATTAGTTTTTTCAATAGATAAAGAAAATTATTTACCATCAGCTTTATCATATAGAGTAAGTATTGAAGTACATAAAAACTATGAAGAAGTTAATACACAGAACAGTACATATGCAATTTTATCGGGTATTACCCGCGATTATACTGTTAATACTATAGATGAAAAAGATTATATTAATCCAATTGTTGCATCACATCAAATTTCACAAAGACAACTTACAGGATATATACCATTATATAAATCATACGGATATAAAATGGATGGAAACAGATTGGATGAATATCAATGGTTACATAAAAATACAGGCGATTATGATTCTGACATTGATGATAATAATAAAGGACAGTTATTTATAGATAATATATATGGTAATAAACGTTTAGCTGTTGTTTTTACACCATATATATATGAAAATAATAAAAATACAATTGAAACATATAACAACATAAGAACATCAGATATACAGGATAGTGATGTGACCGACGAATATTTTAAATCATCTATCAGTAACGGTAATACAAAAATTCAATGGTATGATTTTTTTAAATTATTTGGTATAAATATTATGCTTGATATTGATGAAATTTAAATTTATTACATATAATTATAATGAATAATAATATCCAAATACAAGGACCTCGTGGACCACAAGGAAATGATGGTTCTAGAGGATTAAATGGACAATCGGGTGTTCCAGGTACAAGGGGTGAAAGAGGGTCAATTGGTATAAAAGGTGAATCTGGTAGTATAGGACCAAGTGGTTCAATCGGAAATAAAGGTGAAACCGGTGAACAAGGTTTAAGTATAAAAGGTGAAAAAGGTGAGATTGGTAATAAGGGTGAAATAGGAGATATTGCCCCTTTTCTAGAAAAAATAGTACCCTGTTTTAGTTTTAATTTTACAACTCCTAAAATAGGTTCAATAAATGATGTTCAGGAGGGTTGTATGTTAAATATGTTTGGTGCCAATATTTTAGGAAATAATAATCTGAACATCTCTTTCGGTATTAATTCAGAATATATACCTTTTTATAGTAATCCTTGTAATTACCCTATTAGTGTTAAAAGTATTGGTTGGTCATCAGGAGCTTTATCAGGTAATACGATACCATCTATTAATACATTAACTAATAATAAAGTACCTATTGGTATAAAATTAATCCCATTTAGATTTAATAAATTTTATTATAATGGCTTAGAAAGGACTAATGATATTTTAGACCAATTTTCAGGTGGCAATTATTCAAGAATTACCTATTTTGGAACTGATGATAATTTAAAAATAAATCAACCGTTTAAAGGTATTAAAGATACGGATAAATCAGACTTTGTAAATTATTTTGTTCATGATGATGACCTCAATACTAAACCGAACCCATATATTATAAGTATAAAAGATAATCCAGGTGGTTGTGTAGAAGTTGATAATATGGTTTTAGGTGTAGGTGAAGGTATAGGAATGTATTTTGTATCAAATAATAATGTAGGTGCAACTGTTGGACCATACATATATACAGAATTAAAAGGATTATCTGTATCAGTTTATCTTGAAAAATATTAATATTATATTATATACTTATGTCTAATAATTTATATGATATAATTGGACCTAGAGGTGAACGGGGAGAAATCGGTCCAGGTGGACCACCTGGATATAATGGACGCGATGGAATGCAAGGTGAAAGAGGACATCAAGGTATTATGGGAGAACCTGGACCAAGAGGTATACAAGGTGAAATCGGAATTCAGGGTATTCAAGGAATAATGGGTCCAACCGGGATAAACGGTTCTATAGGAACAACCGGTCCAGTTGGTGAAAGAGGTATTCAGGGTTTACTAGGTAATACAGGGGCAAGAGGTCAAAACTTATATGTACAATATAAACTAAGTATAAAAAGATTAATTGAAGGGATACATAAAAATACGAATGATAATTTTTGGAAAAATTTAAGAAACACTTTATATGATAAATTAAAAAATAATAATATTTTTATATTAAATGATGAAGAAGCTGACACACATAAACTTATATACAAATTAGAACAAAGTAATAAACAAATACAATTTAGTATAGAGCCAGGTCAAGGTACTAATGATTATACATTTAATACTAATGATTTGTATATGTTGCATTTAGATGAACGCTATGATGATAATATTTATTTTACAAAATTATATGAATATATAAGTAAGGCAAATACAGGGCCTGTAGGTAGTAAAGGTAATGACGGTACGGATGGTTTAAGAGGACCAACTGGTACTACAGGTAATAAAGGTTCTAATGGTAATATTGGTCCAACAGGTCCAAGAGGCATAAGGGGGTCTCAGGGCGTTGTTGGTGGCAAAGGTAATCCTGGGGATGGGGGGGCTCAAGGCGATGCAGGTACAAATGGTTTAAATGGAGAAACTGGACCAACGGGCTGTACGGGTATAATAGGTGCAACTGGGTCAATAGGTTGTACTGGTATAATGGGTGCAACTGGACCTAAAGGAAATGTTTTTAGCTATAGTTGGTCAGGAAAATTTTTTAGTGAAATTGAAATATTTAAGATCAAAACTATACCTTTTTCATCTGATTTTAATATTTTGCTAAAGAATTTACATAATTTAAGTCTTAATAATAGTATAATTATATTAAATAGATACTTTAATAAAGATGGAACTCTTGATCGTGTTAATGGATTTGATTTGGGTCCAATTATAAATATTGATAATCTTAAAGCCGGAGGTCTTGGTCTTATAAACATTCTCAGTAATATAGATGGTGTAAACAGATCCTTTATTTTTTCGTTAGCCAACACAGATTTCAATGGCAATGATTTATTATCTAGTTTTGATAATGCAAGTTTAATAATTACAAAAACGAGTATTGGTATGTATAAAATATCTAAATTAGATTATATTTTTCAAAGAAGTCTATTTTTATTAAATGGGTCAAATAAAAGTAATAGACGAGGTATAGCCTTTAATGAAGAGTTTGTAGAGGATTTAAAAATCAAAACCGGAGATGATAATGCATTTTACCCTAAATCAGGATTATCTTTAACACAAAATATCGATAAAACTAAAAATATATTAAATTTATCATCATTAGATGGTGATATACGTATAGGTGCAAAAAATGATATTTCTATAAATCTTAACCATGATATATATTTAGATTGTTCAGGTATATATTATAATAGCAAAACAAACCCATTTATTCATATAAATGGCGATAGTTCACTAAATTTAACATTTAATGATGGTAATAATCAAATATTTAAATTAGATGTAAGTCATAATAATTTAAAAATGAATTTAGCTAATAATGATGTAAATGGTGTACCTATAAATTTTAATATAAACGAGGGTTCAACTATTTTTTCAGGGTCTGATAATATTAATTTTAATCATAAAGATAATAATAATATAGACATTAAGGCATTTGTGAATATAAATGGTAAAGTTTCAAAAAATAATGGTCCCAGTAATTTTTTTAAACCTAATGAAATTGGCTCATCAAATGAAGAAAAAGATTATTCATTATGGGTAAGTAATGCAATTGCTGCACAAGAATTGCATGTATTTTCAGATAAACGCATTAAAACTAATGTTAAAAATATAGAAGAAGAAAAAATACTTAGACTAATTAGTGATATTGAACTTAAAGAATATAATTATATTGATGTAATTTCAAGAGGTTCAGATAATGTCTATGGATTTATTGCACAACAAGTTGAATCAATTTATCCACAGGCTACTTTTAAAACATCTGAATATATACCTAATATTTATCAAAAATCAACTAATTATACTATAAATGGAAATGTATTATCTGTAATTTTAGAAAAAGAAAAACATGTTGATATTGGTAAATTTGTAAAAGTAATTACCAATAAATATGAAGTATTATCATTATTACTAAAAGATATTGTTTTAAATAAAATGGTATTTTATGTTGAATTATCAGATATTGAAAAAATAAATAATAGTAATGAATTATTTTTATTTGGTTCATATGTTGACGATTTTACATTATTAAATAAAGAAAAAATACAAGCAATTATGTTTGGCGGAATACAGGCTATAATTAAAGAAAATAAATTATTAAAAACAAAGTTAGAAAAAATGGAGAACGATATTAACACATTAAAGAATAAATAAATAAATATATTATATATGGACCAAATTGATACGAATACTATACAACGAGGACCTAAAGGTGATAAGGGTGGAAAAGGTGAAATTGGTTTACAAGGGTGGGGATTAAGAGGCCATACAGGTCCAACTGGACCAATCGGCATAAAAGGTGATAAAAGTACTGTAATGGGTCCGACTGGCGTAACTGGACCTATCGGAAATATAGGGTTAATCGGCAATACTGGTGTAACTGGACCAGTTGGTGAAAGGGGTGATAGAGGGTTTTATGGTATGAAAGGGGTGAAAGGAGATGTTGGTGATAAAGGAACACGTGGAATAGTATCCGATTTACAAACAGCTGTATTTTCTTTTGGTACTTTTTCGATTGGTGATGCTATAAATAGAGATATAGGGTTATTACCACCAGGATTTTTTATGGGAGGATATAATAATATATTTGATGGTCGATTATCAAGTGGTGGAGGATTAATAAAAATAGATAATGATGATCCAATACTTTGTTATCATTCGTGTCCTTTTAATAAATTTTTATTAAAGAGACTATCTTATACGGTAATTGATAATTTTAAAACAGGTATGGGTAGTTCACATAATGGCGATGATACTAAGGCAAGTACAGTAACATTGCCTATTCAAATTGCAATTTGTAAATTTGTATCTACTAAGAATAAATATATTGGTAATAACCATTGTATAAATTATTTTGGTACTGTTGATAATAAAGAATTTACAAATATAAAATTACCAAATTTACCATCAAATGATAATAAAGTCAATTCATTTAAAGATAAGGATATTTACATGTTGGAAATTAATACTGCAATAAATCCTATAGGAAGTATTGAATTAAATGATATAGAAGTAGGTATGGGTGAAGGCATCGGAATTTATATAAATGTAGATGATACTATTAATGGAATTTGTACAAGAGACGATATATTAACATATTTACCATACCCACCATATCAACCTCAACCAACACAAGGTAATAATTGGACTGTAGGCGATATTACATATTCAGCAATTCGGCCATTATCTATATCTATAATGGGAGTAAGTATTTCATAAATTTTTATGTCTATATAGTATAATGAGTTTCCAGAGGTTTAATTATAATCCTTTGCAAAATCAAGTTACAAGTGTTATAAATAATATTAACAATGATAATAATATAGGTATTACTGGTCCAGTAGGTTATAAAGGTAATAAAGGTGATATTGGAAGTATTGGTTTAAAAGGTGATAATGGCCAAAAAGGCATTCAAGGAAATAATGGTATTAATGGTATTAACGGTACGGTTGGTTCAAAAGGACCTGAAGGAAAAAGAGGGTTTCAGGGTATACAAGGTATACCTGGACCAGTAGGAGGTGAAGGCCCTTTAGGAAAAACTGGTCCAACTGGTCCGACAGGATATTTTGGGCCAAGAGGATTCAAAGGATCTACTGGACCAACTGGTACTACTGGTACTACTGGCCCTAGAGGAGATATTACTGGTCCAACAGGATGTACAGGGATTTATGGACCGACTGGACCAAGAGGAATTAATACTGGACCTACTGGTCATACAGGGACGACTGGACCATATGGACCTAAAAGTGATGTAACTGGTCCAACGGGTTATACTGGTCCAACAGGATGTACTGGAATCTACGGTCCAACTGGTTCATATGGACCAACTGGTATTAGGGGAAGACGGGGTGCAATTGGTGAACAAGGTGATATTGGTCCAACTGGAACAACAGGGCCAAGAGGTTTTAACACTGGTCCAACTGGTTATACTGGTCCAACTGGTACTACAGGTCCTATAGGTGGTAATTACGATATATGTAATAATTCTCCATTTAGTATAGAAACTATTGGTATTGAAAATTATCTTTGTTTGGATATTTGTGAAAACACTTTAAGTGTAATTGAACACAATAATAAGAATATTCTTACAGTTAATGAAACAATAATAACTAATTTATCAAATATTGATCTAAGTATCAATAATTTAAGAGATATTAGTTTAGCCAGTATTGATCTAAGTATCAATAATTTAAGAGATATTAGTTTAGCCAGTATTGACCTTAGTATCAATAATTTAAGAGATATTAGTTTAGCCAGTATTGACCTTAGTATAAATAATTTAAGAGATATTAGTTTAGCCAGTATTGACCTTAGTATCAATAATTTAAGAGATATTAGTTTAGCCAGTATTGACCTTAGTATCAATAATTTAAGAGATATTAGTTTAGCCAGTATTGACCTTAGTATCAATAATTTAAGAGATATTAGTTTAGCCAGTATTGACC
>Ga0209714_1000596_pt1 | contig 21602 bp, 10 predicted proteins | sample COGITO_mtgs_1104_5_FD_185517 | JGI IMG/M metagenome (GOLD analysis project Ga0209714, IMG submission 185517) | Pelagic marine microbial communities from North Sea - COGITO_mtgs_110414 (SPAdes) (version 2) | ecosystem: Environmental > Aquatic > Marine > Epipelagic ...
AACACATGCCCGATGGACACGCGGTAGGGTGCCTACACGACGTGTAATTATAGGTATTAATTGCTAGGCCTCGGGTTAGTATATACAATGACTAAATGGGCCGGTTTGGTAGCGTCCGGTATGACGTGGGCTCACCGTATACCCCGAAACGTTGCCTCAAAAAGGGGCGCGGAAGCGAAAAATGATTGCCCCGTGGAAGGTTAGCATCGACATGAAATTATGGTCCGAATAGGTTGATTCGATCGGCAAGGACAAGGGTGACCTTCTCGTATAGCTCGGACCGTACTTTCGTCGACGTGAGGAGAAGTTATAGCCACGTGAAAAGGGGCGTTTTCACTACTTTGAGTTGGTCCGTTTAAGGTGGGAGTGTTACGATGACTATTGCTGGTCGCTGTAGCTATCAGTGAATACTATTGGATGCGTCCTGAAGTTCTTTTAATGAAAAATCGGTAAAGACTGTTGCGCTAGAGCTCTTCCAACTTTTCCATTGGAGACCCGCCCCATTTTTGGGCATGAATCTTCTTTTCTTTATAAGTCCCACAACCTTCGTTAAAAATGAAGCATAACGGTTTCATTTAGCCTTTCTCCACTCCTACCCAACTGTGCAACTATTCTTTCCAAAAAACTAGTCTTCTCCTAACCCTAACCCTCCAGTCCCCCTCCTCTATGACGATCAAAATTTTGCAAATGAATCTGCTGGCAAACGGCCTGTCGGCCGATGGATTCATGGCCGCGATATTGCATGAATCAGTTGAATCAATGATTTCCTCGATCAAAACGCTTGCAAAGGAATTGTCAAGTGCATTATATGCCCTCAACCCAACATGCGCTGACGAGGACCTGAAAACCCTCAACCAATACTACTACGCGATTATTAAGGGAGCGACAGAAGAGAACGCATCTCGTTTTCTGAGAAAGCCGATCGACGCCTTCACGCAGCTCGCCGGTTCTCAGCTTGCTACGTTCGTTACACAATTACGTGAGATCAAAGCCGAGAACTCTTCTGCATTTGACTCAATTATGGCAACGAACATCACTCTTTCTCAGGATTCGTTCCAAACTCGCTTTGACTTCCTATGCACGGAGATCATTGGCCCCAACGCGCCTGACATTCTTTGTTTCCAAGAAGACGACATTACTGGCAAACTACAATTATTCTTAAAACCTGAAGATTTTGGGTCGGTAACCACCAAGAAGGCAAACTCTATGAGCGAGAAGGTGAAGAAGGACTTGTATTGTTTAGATGATTGCTGGAAGTGAGTTCGTTAATCCATTTAGGTGCTGCTTTGAGTCTCACCACTAACCCTTTTCCCCATCCCCCCCTATCCATTTCGATTGTTGAAACCAAAAGGGAGAAAGATGGTGTCTCAATTTTCTACCGCAGGAGTGTGTTCAGTGAATTTTCGCTCACTTTACCTGCTAACATCGACGAAGCAAAAAAGGTACCTTTCTGCTGCGTTGGCTTAAAAACACTTGATGGAATCAAAATGATTGTCGCCTGCTGTCATTTGCCAAGTGGCCGGAAGAAATATTCCGATGAACTCTCTCGAATCGAATCGATCAAAACCATTGCACAGGCACTGAACGAAATGGCCGAAACACACAAGTGCAATAATTTAATTCTCTGCATGGACGCTAACTCTCCGCCCATCTGTCGCATCGACGAAAACTCATTGAACTTCGACTACTATGAGGAGTTGAGTGACGTACCTCACAACAGCGCCAACTCTAATGTTGTCGAAAATACTTTTCTCCATGCTCTCTGCGACAGTCTCTCCCTAAAAATTAGTGATCATCTAGCAATAAATGACCCTTTAAACTCATGGAGTGTATGCAAGATGAGGGGCCCGGCGACAGAGCAGCCGAACAAAATTGGGGAACCTGAGTATCACTTAATAGACTACATTTTTGTCAAAGGCAGCAACCTTGTGATCGAAAATAAAGCAACTCTTCCGACCCGTAAAGCTGACATAAAGTTGGATACCACGAATCTCTTACCGAACTACTTCAATGAAACTGCCCGTGTCAACGTCAGTAGCAGCGACCACCTCCCTGTCCTTGCCACTTTCTCGACAAAGACAAATTTAGATGCTTAATTAGGGAAGAAAGAAAAACATCATATCAATGGAAAAGAGGGTGGGTGATGAATACAATACAATATAAAATAAAACGAAATAGTAGCTTTGCAATGGGCAAATCATTTACACTATTAAAACACACCCCAAAACACTCCAACTCCTATCTCACGGCATAAAGCTACTAAAAGTGTTGTCAGGGCTGGGCTTGACCTCATGCTTCACCTTGAGTAATTCATTCTCTCTGGCCTTATGGTCATCCAGCATGTCTTTATTTGCGGACCGCTTGAATTCGCTTCTAGCAGCTTTCCTCTGTCTCTCGGCCCTTGCTGCTGCCATCCGATCCTCCTTCCTGTGAGCCTTTGTCTTCTCAATGTCCAACAGTGCCTTCAGCCTCCGCTCCTCTTCCATGATAATCCTCTTTTCTTTCCTGAGTGCCTCTAGATCGCTCGCTTCCGCCAGCGCCTTCAAGATAATTCCGTTCTTTGCGTCTTCTCGTCTTCTCTCAAAGATCTTTTGCCGCCGGCTTTGCTCCTCTAGCCGGACCTTGTTCTCCTCATCAATGCGCTCATTCTCTGCTAGCAAGTCCACCAAAAAGGGGCTCCTCATAGTTTTCGCTTGCCATTCTTGCGTTTTCTTCACCTTGTTCTGGTATTTCCTTGTCCGGAAATCTGCTTGTTGATCCAGCATCTCCTGCTTTACACGGTCCCTCTGATTGTATTTTTTGGACATGATCTGGGAAGTCTCAGCGGCATCCATGATTCTCCTGGATGCGCGGGCCGCGACATTCTTGCTCGGAGAAGGCATAAATCTAGTCCGAGACAGAGTTTGACCTGTTTAGGTGAGACAAGAGGGAGTTGGGACAACGACACTCGACAAAAGAAGTTGCGATGCTTTACAGATAAATGAGAGAATGTACTAAGTGTTGTGTTTTTCTTCGGGATTGTTCACTATAAAGTGTGTGTGTTCGTGATGAAATAATTTTTGTAACAATAGTTATACAGAGGTTCTGCTTGGAAGTTGGGCCTCATCCGTCCGGAGCTTTTTTTTTTTTTTTGCTGCTAAAACATCACATCAACAACGAAAATAAAATACGAATTCAATGTTATAGAAGATATCGACAGACAGGTTAATCAAGAGGCAAGAGGATGGGCGCGGGTAATAGTAACTGTGGTTGTTGTATGTTCGGAGTTATTCTGGATGATGATTGGGACGGTTGCGACTGTTGCATAATCTGCTTGCCAAAAGGTCAATGTGCCCTATGCGGGACAAGAAAGGACACCTCTCCCTTTGCGGATGATTCCGCCTCGACAGAATTAGTGTGCTGTCGCTGGTACCCAAAATCCCCGCCTCACAGGAGCACAATGTCTAGGGGATAAATCACCCAGTTGTCAAGGCGCAGTCTAATCACTTCCTTATGGTGACGACGAGTTTGCTCGTTATCGTACAGCTGTAGCAAACAAAAAACGAAATTTGCGAATGTGCTAATTGAACAACAAGACAAAGAGCAGGTTGTATGGAAACGAGCCTAATACACTTCTGATTAACAAGATTTAAAATAAATAATAAAAAAAGATCCCCCCTCGGTGCCCCATTCCATTGATTCGTATCTTTAAAACACAACACAAGGTTATTTATTACACAGTTATATAATAAAAAAGCTTTAGAGTACGTACACTTCTTCCTAAGCAATGTCCATGATCAATGCAACTCCTGCCATGATCCACCTCGCGGCCGCGCTCTTGGTCTTCAACTGAGCCTGGAAGACGAATGTGGGTCCCCTCATCTCCGTGATGTAAACAGGGCAGTTGTACATGCCAGAACTGTCTGCCTTCTCCTTGGTGACAGCCTTGACATTCATAACAGGCATGTCCGAAAACATCTCCTTTGGCATGCTCTTCTCAATCTGGTTGGCCTGGACGTCCCACCTGGCTCCCTGCATTTGCATTCCGATGATGAACGCTCCGTCCCTCGATGCACCGTCAACTTCGTCAACCGCCATCTTTTTTGTGACATCCGTGAAGGTCACCAGCTTGTCAAGCTCCCACTGGTTCTTCTGGGCAGTCACTTGGCAGATAGCCGTCAAGAAACTCATGGGATTCACCAAGCCACTCAACCACGTCACCCTGGGAATATCCCCTGGATTGTTCATCCACTCCTCCAGCTGCGTCAACCTATCTGTAAAGTTGGCTGTCCAGCTGATCAAGCCTCTCATGGTTGGCCAGCTACGCTTGGCCCAGTTGGGTGGTAGCTTATCCATGTACAAACAATCCATCATGGTCTCCATGGCATCGCTCATGGTAAGTTCTCCTGCGAATCCGAGCTGCAGCTCCTTGATACTTCTCTTCATTTCTACCAGCAAGACATTCATGACATCCATTTCCTGGATAAAGACGTTTTGATACGGTCCCTGCTCGTCCAGGCTCCTGACCAGCTCCTCAACGTCAAACAACTTCTCCCCAAATTTTTCGAGTAAGTCGGCTGCACACTGCTCGGCGACTTGCTGGGGACTTGCTGCACCGTCCTCTCCACTCGCCTCACGAGGCTGCAGCTCCAGTAAAGTAGTGAACATGGTGTTACTCTGCTGAGTCCTGAAATCAATCTCGGCATTCGGATGCAAACCGAAGGCGATGGGAGTATCCGCTCCCATAGTAGTGTCGATGTGCTCGATGTACTTCTCGAAAGTCGTAGGAGCAGGACTCATGAAACTCACTCCTGGTTCATCCTCAGCGAAGGGATACATCTCGGCCTCGTCAAGGAGCTCGTCCTTCATGTAGAAGTTCAAATACTCATTGGCCAACAACCTATCGAAATCATTGACAATGTGTCCGCCATACATGATCTCTCCGAAGATATACTTCAAATCCATCCAGGGGATCTTTCCACCGCCGCTGTTCTCCATGTAGTTGCTCAAACATTTCGCACTGTCCCTCAAATCTCCCATCGCAAAAGGATATTTCATGTTGAATCCCATGGGACCGAAGAGCTTCCTCTCCATCATGATACTGTGGAAATGGCACAATCCAAACAGAATGCTCTTGGTCTTGCTATCCGCCTCTTCGATGTACTCCTTCGGGAACAGACACCAGGCCCTCTTCAAGTTCGCCTTCAAGCCTGCCGGGGGCTCGTTGGTCAGCTTGATGCACCTGTTCAAGATTCCAATGGGAATTTCTTTGTTCGGGTCACTAGTGAGGAACACACGGAACTTCTCGTGACTTCCCTCCATGGCGTACTGATCGAGCATCTTTTCTAGCTTCAACAACCATACCGGCATCAGGTGCACATTGTTCAAAATTACCCAGTGACCGTTCCTGTGAGCAGTCTCCAGATAACTCTCAGCAACAATGTCTTGTCCCTGTCCCATACTGACGTTGTGGTAGGTATCCCCTTTCACGAACCCATACTTGTTTGCCATAGCGTCAAGATCAGCAACAACGTTCGCACCAGGACTCAGGATGAAGTAAATTGGAGTAGTGGGAGTGCTATCTGACAAGCTCTGGTCCAAAATCTCCTGACTGTTCAGGGTTCCGTCACAGTCGGCATAGCTGTTCCCATTAGGCAAAGTTACCCTAATAAAGTTCGCCAAAGCAGTGCTCACCCTATCAGGCCTCAAGCACCTAACCACAAGCATCTTCTGGAATGGTGTGCGGTCTAAGCTTGCCCAGTCCAGAGGCAATTTCTCTGTCTCCGGGGCCAACGAGTTGAACCACTCTCTAAACCTTGGTGCAGCCTCGACTAGATCAGTAGTGATCTTGCCAAAGTCGTCTAGCTCGGCCAGCGCTCTGCTGGCATTCCAAGCATTAGCAGGAAGCCACCCGCTCAAAGGGTTGTCCTCACCTAGCTTCACGGGTCCCCTCATCAGGAACTGGAAGTGTACTTCGTTCCACTCTTGATCCCCAATGATGCCCTTCTTCAGCAAGTTGAAGGTCAACTGCGCAAGTAAAATCAACTTGTGCCTCTCGAACAATCCCCTCGACACCCAGGTGAATATCGTCATTCGCAGGCTCTCCCTCAAATTATTGACCCTGTCTCCCAGACTATCTGCCGCTGGTGCCTTGTCAATACTCTTGAAGAAGAAGGTCACGAACGAATCCAAACTGTACTGGTACATGTGATCGATGCTGCAAAGCTTGGTCAACAGGAAGTACAACATCGCACCCTCGTTTGCCTGGGGTCGGTAAGCCTCCCTAGCTTCCCCGACCTCCTTCTGAGTTTTCTTTCCGACTTCGACGGCTGCATTGATCTCAATCGCAGTCTTCTTCGTCGCTTCAAGACCTTCGATCAACGGGACATCGCTCAAGATGTCCTCGGGAGCGTTCGCGAGCTTCTCCAGCAAGTCATCCTCCAACTGAACTAGCTGGATCTTGTACTGCACAGCGGCTTCGGTCAACTCTTGCGCCTTTGCCTCCAAATCAGGCCTCTCCTTTCCGACAACCTTGGCAAGAAGTTGGTCTTCTAAGCCCTTCTCCGTCGCGATAAAGTTGATCAGCGTGCACTGAGCAGCTATCTCGGGCTTGTAGTGAGGGTTGCTCAATTTTGTCTGCAAGTAAAGCCTGAAAGCAGGGTCGTACTCAACTTCCTCTCCTGCAAGCTTGAGGTACAAACTCCTTCCTTTCTTGTAAATCGCCCGGCTTAGCACAGGATCCAAAGTAGCGTCAATGTCATTGCCCAAGTTCTCCACAATTACACTCTGTCCATTGGTAATGGCGCTTTCGATCGTCTTGAGCCAGTTCTTCTGCGTTAGCTGAATGACAGCCAAATTCTCTGCCTCCTTGTTCCTCAGCCACTTGATTCCTTGCGTCTGAGGGTCGATAATGAGTGGCCATCGCTTCGCCGCTTCGATGACACTGCCGTTCTCAACACTAATACGATCACTTGGGAGTCCCTCACTGATCATCCTGGCGGTAATTCCCTCGTTCGTGAGCATATTTAATGGATCACTGCCTTCTGTCATGGGGATTTTCCTGTTGACCAAATCAACCGTCCAGAGGTCTTTCCATAACCGCATGCGAAGTTCCTGATCAAATGCACCTACATAACTCACAAATCCGGCAGCCAACATGCAGTCTCCAGTCAGGGTGTTTTGCGTCTTCTTGAGATTCTCAATATCGTTGCCCCACCTCTCGTTCTCGCTAGCCAGACCTCCCACCAACCTCTTAGCAAGATTCTCCCTAGTCAATAGCGCATTCTTCTCATCGTCTGCCTCTGCCTTCTCCTCCATAGCAGCGACGTACTTATCGTTGAGGTCTGCGAGCAGTTTCTCCACCCCAGCCACGACCTCCTGAGCCGCTGACAGACTTGCCTCGGCTTTCTGCTTGCTCTCCTTGGCAGCAGCCAACTCGTCCATCAAGGGCTTTACCTTCACGTAAATCCTATTGTACTTGTAGATACTGCACACCCAGGTGCACAAGTTCGCTGCGGCCGCACTCTTAGACTTCATGAAATCAGGAGAGAAATCCGGGTGTTGGGTAAATCTCTCAACGACCGAAATCTGCTGTTCCGTGATTGCCCCACCGTCATAGTTCTGCAAGATGGTCTTAAAGGCGTCAACGTTGGCCATCATCTTCTTCGCTTTGTCCCAGCCCCAATCCTTCTCCTTAAGCTTATTCTCTACCAGAATAAGACAAGAACTGGTAACCATGTCAACACCTGGAGGTGGCTTTCCAAGACTCTTCAGCTCTGTTAACATCGGCTTGCTCAAGCAGTCAACGGCCGCTGCAGCAGCGTCCATCGCCGGCTTCGCCTGTGCAAGCTCTTCTTCTGCCCTGTCTTCGATAATCTTAGCCGCGGCACTCTCCTTTGCGGCCTTCTCGGCCTCCACAGCTGCCTTTTCTTGCTCAACAGCGGCATCAGCCTTCTTTACTCCCATCTCGGCAATAAGAACATTCGTCGCTTCAGTCTTTTCGTCGCATTTCGTCAGTGTGATCTTCAAGTTGATTTGCAACTCTGCAACGTCATCGGCTGTCTTCCTTAGCGTACTCAGACCGACATCCAGCCTGTCAATCAGCCTCTGCACGTCCGCCCTCTTCAGATTAAGCAAATACATGTAATAACCTATTAACTCCAGATAACTCTTTGGGGTTACATAGTTGTACCTCCTCTGCGTCTCGAACAAGTATTCACTCATTTTTCCTACGCTAAGATGCTCCTCGGCCATGTGAATGCTTAAAGCCTTCTTGTTTCCCTCATCCACATCAAGCTCCTGCAAAAACCTCTCTGCCACGGAAATTAAGGCATCCCTAGGCCAGGGGTGGAACTGGTCGATCCCAGTAGCGTTCACCAAACCTGGGAAGCGCCTGGCGCGGATCCTGAAGGCATCTCCCACAGGACTAAATGCCAAAACAATGTGCAGATTCTTCTTGATGCGACCGATAAAGTAGGCCATCCTAGCCTCCGGCGTATCAGGGATACCAGCCGCTTTCGCTTCACTTGCAATGCTCCCCATGATATTATCAATGTCTTCCTTCAAAAACAGATCAGAGATCCAGCCACTGTTCAGGATACCATTAATGTACACCAAGAACTTCTCGTTCACAATCTGACTGTCGGTCATCAAGAACACCATCGGGATCCCCTTGACACCGGCACTCATGTACATCGCTCTAAGCTCTTCCTTGAGGTCCTCCACCTTGAATTTGCTCGTAACCGCAAGCTGCTTAACTTCGTAGCCACTGATGAAAGCCGCCAACCTACAGAGACTCTGCTTCCCGCTGCCTCCCACACCGATGAGCATGGCATTGCCCCCAGGATTCTGGATGATTCTGTTGATCCTTGTGACGTGTTCCATAGCCGCTTCGAACAGCACCAAATCCATCATGCTGTTGCTCTCGTTGTACTCGAGCAGCTTTGCGTCTAGTGTCTTCTTTAATTTTTCCATATCAGGGATTGGCAAGTAAGCTCCGTCTGTCGTCGTCACAAAGTTGGTGTAGATGAGCGGCTTAGCGAACTGCTCGTCCACAGGGATCGAATCTTTCAGGACCTTCTTGTTCACCTCTTCGAAAGCAGCGTTAAAGACGTCGATTTCTTTTTCGTTGACTAAGCGATCCGAAAACACCCTCTGCGCCTCGTGCACGAACAAGCGCACCAGCATTGAAGGCTTGATGTAGTAGTCGGACTTGCTCAAACAGCAGCCCTGGAAAATGTTGCTCAACTCGCGCATGTTCCAATTGTACATGAACTTGATGGCACTGGGCAAGAACTTTGTGTTGACGACTTCGTGAATAGCAATCGCAGCCTCGACAATTTTGCCGCTCAACTCCTGCATATTGGTTCCGAAACTACTCAAATGTCCGCCAAATAGACTCGAGAAAATTGTAGTGAGATCAGACTTGCTCGGCATGGCAATGGCAAAAGTGGCAAAGTGGCGCTGGCACCGTTCGCAGATCTCGAAAGAACCGGCCGTGGGATTCATGGCAGCCACGTACTGGATGTCCACCAACTGTTTCCTAAAGCCTAGGTCCTCCCTGTCAAACACGCTACCGTGCTGCATGTGCTGAGTCAAGAAAGCAATACTGTTCTGTGTACCATAGGTCTCAATCTCGGGCAAATTCATGTCGTCAATGAAGAAAACCATATGCTTGCCCATAGGCGGACCAAAAAAGCTCCCGCTTCGCTTATCAATGTATCCTTCCAATTCCTGTTGAAGCGTGTAGCTAGTCGTGTAGTAGCTCATGTTGATGTTCTTGGCGATGATGCCATCAGCGTCTTTGTCAAGGCTATTCAGATAGTTCTTAATGATTCCAGTCTTACCAGTACCCGCATTCCCGACGAACATACTGTACTTATTGTTTCGCGTGAGTGTGTCCAGTAGGAAGGTCATCCTGAGTGTCTCAACTGTCTCTACAAACAACGAGCTGAAGGGCACCTCCCCTGGTTTATTTCCTATGTTGACAGGGATATATGAAGGAACCTTTGTGCTCCACATAGCGTGCTCTCCAGCCTCAGCGTCGTAGAAATAGTCAAAGCATTCTCCCTCTTTAGGAAACTTGGTTCCAAACAGCGAGGCAAAGTCCTCACTGAACTTTCTCCTGTAGTCCCCGCTCTTGTCGACAATCATAGGCCCTCCGAAAGCCCACATGGCGCAGAAGGCAAAAACAAGCTCCAAAGACTCCTGGTTCAATTTCTGTTCAGGAATAGTCGGGAGAAGCCCTTCTAGCAAGTAGATGATTGTTGTTACCTTGTTGATCAAGCGGATGCTCGTGACCTCCTTGAATCCTCGCCTGGTCATCTCCACCAAGGATTCCACGTACTTGTCGAACAGGCCAGGCAGATAGCTTTTTTCGGTGTGATTTTCCCTCCGCTGGACCCAAGTCTCCATAAACGGGCGCCATCCGATGTCCACCTCGTTGATAAAGAGGATTCCAGCTCGGCTTACAGTTGCAGGAGTGGCGTTCTTCAAACTGTTAATCTCGAAGACCATCCTCATTGCGGCACTCAGGGGGACACGTTCGTTAGAGACCAGGGTGAGTACTTTGTTGTCGTCCATAACAGTGTTCATGGATTCAATCCAAACAGCGTCGATATCACCATCAAGCACAACCCACTTGTACGTCTGGAAATCATGGAAACCTTGGTCGGCATAATTCTTACTCATTCCTCGCATAATGATACTCAGAACTCCATCTTTCCAGTCTTTAGCTAGGGTCATGTAACCGTAAAGCTCGTCTCCAGTCACGGATTTAGGGTTCACGGTCTCGGCAATACATGTTGGCTTGGGCTTATCCAAGTTGTGGGCGGCCTGGAGGGCTTTCCAAATTGTCGTCTTTGCGCACCCAGTGCACCCCAACAACATCACGGAATGCCTAACATCCAACAACTCCTGGAAGTTACAGGTCTTGTTCACAAAAGATTCGTCATATTGTAGACCGCTGGCTTTAGCAACGGTGATAATCTTTTTCTTCAAGTCGTCGTCAACCTTGCTTTCCACAGTCAATCCCATGAAGAGATCATTGATCAATCTCAAGAAAATAGGAATGTCGTGCAAAGGCATCTTCGGGGTATTGAAATCACGGAGCGCGCGCATCAACACCTGCGCCTCGTCCAAATCAGGGTTAGCTCGCTTCATTCCTCCGGCAACCCTCAGCACACTCTTCACGCTACGTAAGCCCCAATCATAGTGGGGCTGCTTACTCAACAGAGCGCTACTCAAATCATACAAGGTATTGAACTTGACGCTCAACGCTCTTGCGGTTTGGAATCCCTCCGCCATGAGCATGTTCTCTTGAATGAGTTTCATGTCCGGCCGGATCATGGCACAACTCCTGAACAAAGCCTTCAAGTTCTCTGGGAGCTCAGTCCTTCCAGCATAGCCGGGGTTCATGGTGATCCAGAATCCACAGGTAGGGATTAGCGAGATGATGTCTCCCATAAAGTCAAAGTAGCCGACCTTGTTAGGAGGGGTCCCAGAAGGCAAGTGCTGGTACTGCGGCTCGCGATTAGTAGGCACGCTGAAGACGACAATGGCATCTTGGATGGTCTTGACCTGGGTGGCAACCACGGAAAGCACATGGATGGGAATCCTATTGAACTCATCGAAGCAACCCCAGGCACCAGTCTGCGCTAATCCTCGGAAAATATCTGCCATGGACTGAAAGTTCATCTGGTCACTACAGTTGAATACATAGCAAGGGATGGCAAGTGCCCTGGCAAGATCTTTGGTGGTCTCAGTCTTTCCAGTTCCGGCAGGACCGGCAGGCGCACCACCGAGGAAAAGCTTGAGGCCCATAGTAAGCGTGATGTAGCATCGGTCAGTAAGAGGGGTGATCACGAGTCGTCCAGTATTTCCAACCCATTCATAGAAATACTTGCATACGAAATCACAGATCTTGACGTTGACATCCATTGTATTCTGTTCCCACTCAAATCTTAGCTGCTGCTGCCACATGAAAGCGGAAGGCCCATCGATCTTTTGCACAACCAATTTTTCGATAACGTCACGCGAATGCACGTCCATGGTGATGAGAGAAATGATCTTGCACCTGTCATCCCCCTTCAAGTCCGTTAACACCAACTGGATAAGCGCTGCAAGACGAGTGTTACATATCTGTAAATAACGCTTGGTGGCGTCTTCTTGTCCTCCTTCGTACTCTTCTAGCGCCAACTGAGTCTCATCGGTCCAGTAAATCTGGGTTCCGGTGATGCAAAGCTGTGCGGGGTAGCTGAAAAGCCATTTGTGGCGGGGAGTCTCCACCTCCCAATTTACAGCACGCTCAATGGCATCGCTTAAGATGTTCTTCAAAGAAGCGATCATTACTTCTGTGAGCTGATTTAAGTATCCCTCGACTTCTCCGATCATGGTGAACTCCGTTACTCTAACAGCGTCAGGATGAGGGTTGTACAACTTCACCCTTTCCCCGTCCTTAGCAATCATGGTGTCAACCACCTTGTCGCTCGTGGAACCATTATCAAGGGTGACGAAATTAAGATTAGCCAAAGCGTCGTAGCAATCGCCCAAGTAGGGCATGACTTTGGGCGGGTTTGTGCCGTTCGCCAGCATGTCCAATAGAGCCACACTCGAAACGAAATAAAACCTGGGGAAAATCTTTTTCTTGATGTCCAGGTACTCGTTGAGACTTTTCTGGCACATGTCTAGTTTCTGTAGCATTCCCTTCAAACTTGCGTAGCGTCCCTCGACGTTGCACACTTGCACACAGTTCGTCGTCCCGACAGCTTCTTTCATTAGCTCCTTGAATTCGCTGTCGATAGACTCGAACCGTTTTGTGTCATCTGGGAGTTGTGAGCGAATATCTGCCGAGGCTAAGAAGATGCTCTCAAGAGATGCCCATGATTTGGATACGTTCATCCACATGCGGAGGGTGTCGTCCACAGTCCCCAGCGTTGACTGCCAAAGCACCACTCGGTCCTTGAAGTACTCCATGAACTTGCCCATGCCGAAGATTCCCTGTAACTCCATCTGGTGGTTCTCAATGCCCTCGACAACATCCTCGGATGGCCGAGGCACAAACATTTCTGTGTCTTTGTGCTGAGCGTAGTCAAGATCCAGATCTGCCCAGCAAGACTCAATCTCGCCAAGTTTTTTCTCGATCTTAAGCTCCTTCTGCGCAGTCTCGACAATCTCAGAGACATCCATCTCGTGCTCATCAAGGTTGAGCTCCATCATGTCGTTCAAGGTGAACTTGGGGTCAGAGGGATCAACAGCTTTCACATTACAGACGCGGGCAAGAGCGGCCCAATGGCGCTGGCGCATAGACGGAGAGTGCAGCTCGTTGACCAAGGGGAGGACCTTTGCCATCCTCTTCATGTCGTCCTCGATGTCCCTGTATGTTTGCCAACCCTTGCAAGTTGGGTAGTCAGCGCCGCGAGCCCGGAGTTGCTTGATAATACGCTTATTCTCGTCTTCAAGAGCCTCGGTGTTAATTTCGCTCCACATTCCTGTCTTCCAATCAGCATAGACCTCGGCAACCATGGCCTTGAAATCCCAAAGATTCTTAAGATGTTTGATTTCATTTCGGGTCTCACCAGTCTCGACAAACTTGGACTGCTTAAGGTCAAAGAGCTCCTCGTGTTCGTTGAACCTGACCACTTTCGAGTCAAACTCCATCAAACGAGAAACGAAAGAGTTCATGTTATCGTACGCCTCGTGGACAGTGCCGGAGAACTTGAAAGGAGCATCAGATCGGAATTCCCCGCGGAATTCGCGTAAACTCATGTAGAACTTATCCAAGTCAGACTTAATCCGATCTTGGGAAGCCAATTGCATGGGAAGAATGTCTTCCTTCTTTGAATACGTCTTCTTGACTATCATGTCCCAAGTCATTGGAACTTCCTCGAGGAAATCTTGTAGGTTCTTTCCAGCAACCTCCGCCCCAAGGACATCAACACCGTGCTGCTTCAACAGTGCCACAATCTCGCGTTGGGGGCCAAAGAGCTCAGGTACTGTAGGTTCTGCCTTCCGTACATCGCGAATGTCCGCCATAACAGACATAAGCTCGGCATTTTCTGTGGTACCTTCTGGGACTTCAACGTCCAGTCCTGCCTTGGTTTTGTTCATGAAGTTGTTCAGATCGGTCATAGTCTCGACAGCGTTGCGCAGCATATAGGAGGTAAACATGTCGATCCATTTGGTGGCATACAGGGATAATTGTTGTTTGACAGGAGTAATGTTGACACGCAGCCATCCGACATCATAGGGACTCTTGAACTTGGTGACGGCCTTCTGAATCTCCTCGTATTTCTTGATGGCCGCCTCAAATTTGCCAAGGTCGAGGAGCGTCGTCCCATTTTCGGTGACGATTTTAGCGTCCTCGCAAAACTCGGCAAAATGAGCATTGAGGTCAGTGGTCCAGAGGTAGCTGTAGGACTCAAAGTTATCCTTAAGGGAATTGCACTTTTCTTCGTTTTCAGAAAGTGCCTCAGTGAGCATTGCCATGTAGTTACTGACGTCAATGTCGGTGTGCATCTCCCTCATGTAGCTACCGTCCGCATCAAGGCGTTTAAAAAGAGTGGAAATCTGGAGGAAGGAACCCACGATTGAGTCAATCATATCGCGAATTCCCTTGCCGTCGGCGTAGCCAAGAGGAGGGTGGAACTTGACCCCACCATCTCCCTCTAGGGTAAGCTTTAGCTCTAACAAGGGTAGTTTCTCTTCCCTCTCGATCTCCGCGGGGTCGATCTGATTGAGAAGATACTCAAGAGAAGTTGTGATGGAGGTAGATAAGCCATCGATAACAACATTGTTGACAAAGTCAACATAAGCCCTCCAGTTGAGGGAAGCGTTGGATACTCTCAAAATCTTGTTAGATTCCTTCAAGAGGTTGTGAATGGACTTGCCAGATTCCTTAATCTCAGAATACCGTGAGGTGCGAATAGCCTTGACCATCCGCTCAAGCTCGTCTTTCTCAACTGGCTTGACCTTGCGCTCCATCAGCGGCTTGTCCCACTTAACCATGAGTGACTCGACAGCAGAGAAGTTATCTTTCATGGTTTTGAGGACCTCGTGAACGATTTCAACTTGTCCCATGGATTCAGAGATGAAATCGTCGACTCCTGTCGACCTCCAGTTGAGATTAGCGATGCCTTCTTCAATTGCCGCATCAAACTTTGACAAATAAGGTGCAACAAGGGGCTTCTCGACGGGGAGGAGCTTGCCGAGCACGTCATTGTTCATGTTCACAATAAGGTCTAAGTTGCCCGTCCAGGCCCGGAACATCTCATTGGATTTGTAAATTTCAATGGCAGACTCAGGAACATGTTTCATCAATGACAACAAGATGAAGTACTTCACCTCGCGGAGTAGTCGAACGAGAGCGGGGTCAAAATTTGTTGTGAGCATTCGAGTATCGGGGTTACGGCGAACCAGGGGGAGTTTGAGTTTCGCGTCCGACGACGCCTCCACGTCCCGGCCCCATTCCTCAATCTTCTGTGTCTCATATTCTTGCAAGGACTGGATGATAGTAGTATGGACCTTGCTGACCTCCCTAGCCTCTTCCCGGTCAAGAATAGTCCTGTCAAGCTGCTGAAGCTTGACCATGGGAATCTTGATACGAGACATGAGACCCCTGCACCAGGTCAAGGCACCTGTGATAGGAGGCAAGTTGCGAGCTGTTTCGACAGGGGGCTTGTCACGGAATTTAAGAAAGAGCTCCTGGATGATCTTCAGGTCAACTCCATAAGCCTGGACAAGTGCGACGTATTTTTTCTCGAGCTCATCCTGGATAATAGGTCGCTCCAAGAGCCCGTCGAAACTGTCCAGGAGCTTGAAACGACCGTAGACAGTCGCACAGTCATCAAAAGCAAGGCTGACAACGGCTCCGAGGCGACGCTCAAGTTCTTTGATTGAGCATCTGAACTTGTAAAAGTCGTCATCAAATTTCTTGGCGGCCACGTCCATGATGTCATAATCCACAGCCTTGAAACGGTCTACGGCAACCTGGAAGTCAGCGTGGATCTGCTGGACAGATGTAGTGAGGGTCTTTCCCTTCGTGCCCCCAACCTCGATCTTGGCCAGTTTGCTAAACTGGACGATTGTCTGAGTAAGGTCGAGAATGTCGTGGCAGCGCTCTAAGAAGGAGTCAAGGCGAAGGAACAGTGCATTGTTCTGGATGCGCCAAGTGTTGGAAGGGCACTCGGCATTGGCCGTCGCCTTGTAATCGAAGTATGTTGACTTAAATGTTCCGCAGACCAACAAGGTGGTCTTGAGCTGCTCGACTGCCTGACCAGCTTCTTCTTTCTCGATCAAGGAAAAGATCTGCTCTCCGGAGACGTACCTTCTAGCCTGAGCGATGAGGCTGTTACAAACCTCACGCATCAACACGACAAGGCGGGCTGGCGTATTGTAGTGCTTAGAGTTCTTCCAGATGAGCAGGATAATGTGCAACATAGGCTTAAACAGCTCCAGGAGGGTCGGGAAGTCGTCTTGGGTGTTGAGCTTCTCAAACCAATCCTCGAGTGTGCGAAGGTACTTCATGTTGTCATTTGCCTCCAGACGGGCTGAGAAGACGTCCTTACAGAGACGAGCGAACGTGGCGCAGTAGGTGGACTTAGCCGCGTCAAGGGCCTTGAGCACGCGACGAATCCGCTGCCCTTGGAGCTGCTCGAAGATACTGTTCAAGTTGTTCGCCTTGTTCTTCCAAAACTCAATTTCAACATCAGGGGTGGGGTCCATACCAGCCTTGAGCTGAGATTCGGGATCCTGTTTCAGAACATTTTTTATCTGCTTCGTCCAGGTAATGATAGCTCCCTCCAGAAGGCTGATGCGGTTCTTTCCAGAGGCCGCCCCATTCACATCCAGGGGGGGCATGGGGAGCCTCGTCTCACCCTTTATCTGACCGCAGAGGATAGTTGTCGACGACAGGAAGCTGTGGAAGCGATCCATGATCTCGCGGGTTGCTACTTCCCCCCAGCGCTGTTGGTTGAGAGGGTTGGAGAGGATCGGCAAGAAAACCTCGTTGGAGATAAGTTCTAGGTGGTCGAAGGGAGAGGGTCCACCAAACTCTGTGGCAACCAGTTGGTTGTTAATATCCTTCTGCGCGTCCAAGGCGTCACCGGTCTTCACCAAAGACAGACACTTGGTCTTCGGGAGGCGGTTTGGCATAGAGATGGCCAATTTAAGCGTTTCAGGGATCAGCAGACAGCGGCTCTCCTTATCATCAAAAAAGCTTTCCAGGCAGTTGCTGAGGGTTTTAGAGAGGTCAGGGGCAATAGATGGGCACGGAACAGAAAGGTAGGCCAAGGGGGTAGGAAGAGATAAAGAATAGGAAGATTGGGGAAGGCGGGACGGAGAGGGGGGGGTTATAATGGTATTATAAAAGCGTTAGCAAGAGAGAAACAAAACCAAAAAGTTAAAATGTAAGTTGAGAGTGGAGTGATTTGCCTCACCTGTTCTCCTCGGTTTTCCACGCCTTATCAAACTTAGCCCCTGCCTGGAGCTTGGGGTAAGTTGATTGTATACGTGATACGATGAATTTAGTGCGGGAATCTCCCCACAAATCGGGCCCGTCTTCGTTATCCGACATTTTGTTGGGTAAACTTAAAGAGCAGGTGTTGGGTGTCGTTGAGTCTTTAAACTCTTTGTTTTATGGTTTGTCGTGTATAGGAATGGCGGCGGAGGGAAAAAATACGTCTCAGGCCTTGAGGTTATCCTAAATACTTGAATGAGTTTCACTTTAAGTTGAGTTTCGCGGTCTGTCGTGGAGTTGGACAAAAAAGGGGGCGCTTTAAATGTGAATCAGAATAGTCAAGAAGAACATCTACAAAAAATTGTCGTGGCATTTGCCAGCATAAAGTGGGGTGCGCCCAGGTGATTAAAATACAAGCCCCCCAATTCCAAACTCCTAAAACCTCTGAAGAATCACCCAAGTGATCACCCAAGTGACCATACTGTAAGCAACGCGGAGGCAACATCCGCGGTACCCACAAGGTTCTTGTGTGAAAGATAACAAATACTCAGGAATCATGGAAGATCGTAGGGGGTCGTTAAATGGGCGCAAAAGTAGCCTCCTTGGTGACTTTAACACCTCGCATCCCCTTGACAACATCCAAAATGACTTGGAGCAGGAGATGGAGAACACCCCGATGATGTCTGGCAAAAGTGGGGTGTTAAATGACAGCAAGATGGTAAACTTTGGAAAGAGCAGGAAGCAGATCTTGGCGCGAGTGAATAAAAATAAGGAGAAGACCATCTATTCTAAGGCTGTGGCAGGGAATGAGGATGAAGTTTATGAGTTGCTGTGCAAAGAGGTCGTGGATGTAAACGAGCGCAACCCAAACAATGGCAGGACTATTTTGCATGAAGCAGCGGCTAATGGGCATCTCACACTCGCCCAGATGCTCATCGAAGAATTTGGGGCCAACGTTAACTGCAGGACATACTTAGGAAAGGAAACACCACTGCATTTGGCAGTGAGCAGCAATTTGCGACCTATGGTCTATCTATTGCTTAATTATGGGGCTGATCCGAATATCCAAAGCAAGTATTTGTGCTCACCTCTGCACTACGTTCAGAAGCGGTCGATTGCAGCCCTTCTCTGCAGAAATGGTGCCATTGCCACTCTGCGAAATGCACAGACTCACACCCCGGTGCAAGTTGTAATCGCAGAGCAAAGAGGAGAAGATCTAGTAGATTTTTTGATGAAAATAAACGAAGGGCAAGAAAAAGATGAGTACAAGAGAGAAATTGAAGCGAATAAGGCTATGAGGCAGCGAGAGAGGGAAGCAATTGAAGAACAGCTTAAGAAGAAGCGGGAAAAGGGCAAGCTGAGCTTCAAAGAAAAAGCAATGCGGGATTATGAAAAGTGGAGAAACGGTGACGAGCTGTTCTTGAACGAGATAGAGAGAAGGAAACAGTTGCGTAGGACGAAGCCTAATGAATATTTTCCAGAGAAGGAAGAGCCAGGCAGGAAAAAGCCACCCAAGGATTGGGATCCGGCTGCTTAACCGACTTTGTTACCGAATTCGGCGAGATCAAATAAATAACAGAAGTAGAGTAGTACGAAAACGAGCAGAGACATTTCGTTTGCATAGGTTGTGGGGGGGGATTTGTGTTTCTTCAGAACTAAAGTTTTGGGACTGGGTCGCAGTTTGTGAGTGTGAATACGATAATTTCTAAAAATGCCCGTCCTATGGAACGTTAGGAATCTCACGTCTGAAGAAAGTTGATTTAAATGAAATTATGGAAGGTTGATGACGGATAAATTTCATGCAAATCATGTCAAGCTCACCGCTCTCTTCTCCAAGCCCAAAAAATGGGTCGAAAAACCCCCTGTATGGATCTACAAACTCTTATTTCTCGCCCTGTAGTACAGTTTAAATTACAAGACGTTCACATCGTGTTCTTCACCTTCATATAGACTCTAAAAATCGAGCGCAACTACCATCGGCGCTAATCTGCCAAGAAAACCCCACCACTCGAAATGGCCGAAATTCTTCCCTCCCCTCTTCATGCCCCTCCAGCGCAAGCTGCCGTCGTCGACGAGGTAGCGGAAGATGCAGAAGCTGGCAGCTATACCTGTACTTGCGGCGACCCCAATGTTAAGCTCGACTCGACCGGGATTAGATGTGATCAGTGTCATAGTTGGTTCCATTCCAGATGTGTGCATGTGTGGGACACGGCTTTCCTCAATTCACCCCGAGCGATGTGGTACTGCCAGAGTTGCAAGAATGAGACGGCAGCCGGAAGGACTCCTTCGCAACCGGCGACAGCGACGAGCACCAATAAAAAAAGCGGGGGGGGGGGGGGGGGGGGGGGGGGGGGGGACGATCAAGTTCCAAGATTTGCTTCCTGACTGGCAACATAAGATTTTGAGGCTGGTCGTCGACTTGGAGCGCAAGCGGTGGAGTATCGTTGCGAATCCGGTACCAGGTGATCTGTTTACGCGTCTGGGGGTGGATGGGAGGCTGGTGTCGACGAGCTGGACGTCGGATTTAGTATACTACAATCAAGACGGTGATGCCACAGGGAGGATATCACTCTATGGTATTTTACGAGAGAAAGGGCGCGAAGCGGTTAAAGCCCCCGCTTCTTTCCAATACAGTAGGTCATTAGCTACTGCTGAAGCACTCTAAACAAGCAATTCGGCCGGCTCTTCATACTGAACCCCAAAAGCAGGGTTCGAGGCATTTGCTTAAAATACCCTTGTTTACGAAGCTGGCGAGCGAATAGTCGACAAACGGTCACGTTTCCGTGCTTCCCTGTGGTCTTGGTATCAATGGAGACCCGACTGTCGCAGCTTGGGTTTCTTTGGCACCACCAAGAGTACATGGACCTTGTCCCCGATTACCAAAATTCTCTCTATTACTACCCCTCGAGCAGGTTTGGCCCTAAATGAAGTCCTAGGAGGGGGGGGGTACAGGGTTATATTGATCAAAAGGTGTGGGGGGATATTGTGGATAGATCCCCCATAGCTTGAGCCGCCGAGTACGAGTATGACGCCGACATTTTGTTGTTGACGGGTTCGACGGGGTGTGTCAATAAGGGGGATATTGGGGTGGGGGGGGGGTATGTAGCACCTGAGGAGGTCAGGTAGGGGGGGCATAGGAGCTCAATAATAATTGTTAAATCGCTGTTTGTTTGGTGAAATAAATTGAGTAGCACTTCGACTCGCTTAACGTTATACAATGGGCCATTTTTGCCTTTTTTGTATGTGGCCGACGGTGGAAATATCACCATGGGGGTCGCCATCACTGAATCTAAACTAACTATGCACGACCAAGTTGTCGCCCATAACCCCCCTCAGCTTTCTGCATCGATTAATAGCGGTCTACACGACCGTGGGGCGTCACCATGGCGAATTGATGAATTTGATGAAATGGTGAGTTTGACGAAAATCGAAATACGTCCCTCGGCACCACTTAAGGCTATGCACTACTAGATAAAACCTTATCCCGTCCACCACTTACCTACTTTGAGTATCCCTGTCGGTTAGCATCATATTCCCATACCGTATATCACCCCTTATTACCGTATGTGTATTTTCGCCAATTTGCACATTAGCCGATTTAGATACAATCGACGATCGGTCGATGACACGGCGGTATTTCGTTGCACCTAAGTGCATATTTCGTCTCTCCTATCATATGGGATTCTTCCATCCGAAGGAGGCTTTCTGAAACGACGATAAGGCGTAGCGGCAAGTGCTGATAGTGGCGCCTATATACCCCGCAACACATGCCCGATGGACACGCGGTAGGGTGCCTACACGACGTGTAATTATAGGTATTAATTGCTAGGCCTCGGGTTAGTATATACAATGACTAAATGGGCCGGTTTGGTAGCGTCCGGTATGACGTGGGCTCACCGTATACCCCGAAACGTTGCCTCAAAAAGGGGCGCGGAAGCGAAAAATGATTGCCCCGTGGAAGGTTAGCATCGACATGAAACCTTATCCCGAATAGGTTAATTCGATTGGCAAGGACAAGGGCGACCTTCTCGTATAGCTCGGGTTGTACTTTCGTCGACGTGAGGAGAAGTTATAGCCACGTGAAAAGGGGCGTTTTCACTACTTTGAGTTGGTCCGTTTAAGGTGGGAGTGTTACGATGACTATTGCTGGTCGCTGTAGCTATCAGTGAAT
>Ga0209714_1000601_pt1 | contig 21272 bp, 32 predicted proteins | sample COGITO_mtgs_1104_5_FD_185517 | JGI IMG/M metagenome (GOLD analysis project Ga0209714, IMG submission 185517) | Pelagic marine microbial communities from North Sea - COGITO_mtgs_110414 (SPAdes) (version 2) | ecosystem: Environmental > Aquatic > Marine > Epipelagic ...
TGGGTTGATAAAGTTGTTGAGAAATTAGACGAAACTGAAGCGTGGGATAATCAAGCTCCAACTGCGTTACTTATAGGTAGGTATCAACCATTTCACATCGGGCATAAGAGCCTTGTCGCTGAAGCCATAAAAAGAACAGGTCAATGTTGCATTGCATTAAGAGATGTTGGCGGAATTGATGATAGTAATCCCTACGATTTTGAAAAAGTGAAAAAAGAAATACATTCTGCTTGTATAGAATTCGGAAACAAAATTAAAATTGTCGAACTTCCTAATATTATGGATGTATTTTATGGTCGAGGCGTTGGTTACAATATTGAACAGCTTGAACTAAGCAAGGAATTGCAAGAAGTGTCTGCCACCAAAATCAGAGATGGTCAAATTGGCCCGGATGGGAAACCTCTTGGTAAGCGACCTGGGTAAAAAAGTCAAAACAATTAAAATTAATTAATTAATCCTTTCTCCATGAGCCTCTGCCAAGGTGAATGAAGTAAGAATTGAGTAAATATGATCCATTAATGCAGAGTCAAAAGTGAGAATTTATGTAAATGAATTTGGAATGAGAAGATAATTACACTATATTATTTGTCAAATTTTCAAACGTCCAGTTCGGGTTGATACATGTTTCTATTGAGGTTCCTGCGGTTCTGGGGATATGTATAAAGATGCATCTATGTTTGTGACATATCATGCTTTATTCTCCAAATTTGTACCCAAAATACTCAATGTCTTTAGCATATTTTTCTGCAACAATTTCCCTCGTCTCATCGTCATAGTATTCAGTATAGTGTTTGTGGTTACTTTTGTTTTTATGAGGAAGTCGCCGTCTTGACATTTTAGCTTTATCGCAAATTGCATTAAAATCTTGCTGAAGATTTTCAAATTTACCAACGTAATCAACCATCAGGTAATCGTTGCGAAAAATACAATAGGAAAATCTAATCGTTTGCAACTCTCTATTAAGTTATGAGCAAGATCAATTCCTCCAAAATTTGAACAGCAATAATTTACTGAATATCTTGGATATTTTTCTATAAATAAATTTATGTTTTTATAGATCATTTTTGGAGTCAAGATTCATAATTTTTGATATCGTTTAATAATGTCTAATCTGCTAAATTTTCTATCAAAGCCTCTTCGATAGCAGCCTCCATCATAGTGAATCAAGGAAGTTTGGTTGGATAAGTCAGGCATAATTGAGGATACATACATTTGATTATTTTGGTCTTTTTGAAAATGAAAGCAATTTGTATATTTTGTTATTATCCTCATATCGTTACAACTTCCTTGCCGCATTTCTTCTTCGAATGGGTTGTTGTTGAAATTTAAAATTACACTTTCAATTTGATCTTTTCCTTTTCCTCCAAGATAAACCGCGCATCTAGTTTTGCAAAAATAAGAATCTTCTCTGGTTAATTTTAACTCATCTGGCCAAAATCCATAATTAATAACATCATAGTCTGCATATAAAGTTGCTCCGTTTTTACGAACATATTGACAATATGCAAGCAAGCGACAATAGCAACTACGATGGTATTTGAACATCCCTGGATTTATTGTTTTATAGAAATTCGCATTTGGGTTGTCTAGATCTAATTCGTCAAATAACGGATTATTCTTGGCATGGGATTCGTCCAGTAAAATAGTATTCCAGCCATGTTTTTGCCATGATTTTTTCCAGATATTAATCAATTCTTGACTTTCTGCAGAAAATTTAGAACCAGCAATTAAATTAAAATATGAAATTACATTCATTTCTCAAATAAAGATTTTCTAATGAATAAATTTCGAGCAATTCTAGGTGAGTTGTGAATTTTATTAAACTTCGCATAGGCTGATGAGCAATGAGTTGAAAAATGTACCATCTTACTATCAGATAGGTCTCGCGGCTTATTGTGGCGATGATGCCAGGCGCTTGCAATAAATTTTTGGTCCGAGGGCAATATTGTTCCTATATCATTTTGAAATTCTTGATGAAGCGCATCAAGAAAGAAATCATTGCCATAGTGTTGTCTTCCTGTTTTTTTATGATCTTGTTTTATTTTTTCTTTGAGGGTCGATTTGTGTTGAATGCATAACTCAAGCCAACTCATAAAGTCTCCCGTCTTTCCTGAGCAGCAACAGGTGCAGCATCCATCATAATATGTAAATTCTTTAGGTATACAAAAATTAGGATCGAGAGAGAGATTAAATAAGTCATAGTCTATAACCAAACTTGAGTCTTGAATCTGAGAATCAAACGCAAGGTGATATGTATGAACAGAAAGCCAATAAGATACACTCTCCATTTTTACTCCTGCCCCATCAAGGTGTATCTCTGCAATAAGCTCTTTAATTTCTTTGTATCGAGGATGTGATTTTGCGTGATGATTTCTAAGAACGATCGGCTCGAATCCCGATTCGCTCCAGTTTTGCTTCCACAAAGCAATGGTTTCTTCTTGATCTGGCATGCCTACGTTTTCATAATATGTATATATTTTCATACAGTATAACCTTTTAGTTTTATGACTTTGCTTTCTTTTTTTGCTACAAGATTAATTAATTCTTGATTGTATGCATCACAGAAATTAAGCTTGTATTGGGATTGATTTACCGACTTAGTTCTTAATTCCGCGTTGATGTTTATTTTATCTAAAATAGATTCCATGTCTTGCGTTATGTTTTCTAAAGATCCGATAAAGTCAACATTAATTTCGTTGTTATGCTCAAACCAAAAAGATTGAGGCAGCGAAATTCTTGCTTTACTTTCTTGAAAATTTTGAGATAAATAAAAATGCATAAACCTATGAAATTCTTCAGGGGATGTCTTGTTTTTGGAGCTATCTCTATGAAGAAAATTAAACCAAGATAAATATCTGCGCCAAGGATTCCTTACAAAAGTGAAAACAAAATAATCTTCTAAATTCCGACCTTGAAAAAAATTTTTGACTTCAATTAAGTTTGCATGTTGAAGCCCCGAGATATACTGTCCATAATTCCAAAGCAAGTTTTGGCGATAGTTCGTTCCTGTTTTCGGTGGATCTAGACAAATAAATTTATTATCGTGCGATATAATCATAATTAAAATAAATTTAAAAATTCATCAACAGAAATCAAGTTCAACCATTTTTTTCTGTTTTTTACTAAATTTTGATAATTTATGTCTTCTTGTTGAATGTCGAGTAATTCTTGTCTGCCCAGTGATATTATCGCACATCCGAAATCAGTATCTACTGTGTGCATGATTATATTACTTCTTTCTGCCCTAGCTTTAATAAAAGCTTTCCAACAATCTCCATTCCAAAGAGTATCTTTAGTTTTTTTAACAAACTCTTTTCTTTTGGGGTTGTTAAGAGCAAACTGTCTATATTCTTTTGTTGGATTCATATCGTGACAAACGATAAAGCCTCCCTCATTTAAAAATTTAAGTGAATTATTGATATCTCTTTCTACCTGTTTAAATTCATGCAGTCCATCAATAAAGATTATGTCAAATGTTTCTATATTTTGAGCGAAAAAATCATCTGATGGTAGCTTATATGTAGGCTCTCTATCAAAAGCCTCGAGGCAGGGGTCAACGCTAACTTTGTGCCCTATGTTGATTTTATCGAAATTATTAGAATGTAATCTTGCTCCTATTTCTAAATAAGATTTTGCAATGATTTTTTCAGCAAGGTGGTTGATGATTGTTGTCCTATTCATAATGGTAATTTTTTAATTTTATTACACTTTTTTCCTTTTCTGCGACAAGATCAATGAGTTGTTTGTTGTATATATCCATCCCGCACGAAGGATTGCTGCTTTTGTTTTTGTGTTGTAAGATTGGGGTATTTATCCCGATATGATCGCACAAAAAAACAAATTCGTTTTGAAGCTCTTCGAAGCGGGCAATATGATCCACAATGATTTCGCCGTTTTTATCACAGTAATATGTATCTTGGGGTAGATTGTTGAGTATAATGTTTTTGAGTATAGTTTGATCGTCTTTGTTTTTGAATAATTCAACGCAAAGCTTTCCTTGGTTTAATTCGGGTTTTTTCCAGTTTATTGATTTATCCCTACGCAAATACTTTTCGCCGTAACTTTTAAAATACTTAAAAAAACTAAAGTAACGAGCCCATGGATTACGTACAGTTGTAAATTTAAAATAATCGTTCCAATTCCAGTCGTTTTTTGCGAATTGTTTTTTTACGCGAATCGCGCCATCATGCTGATAAAATTCTGAATCTAAGTTTGATTCTCCACAAACATCTGCGATACCTAATGGTAGCAAGCTTTCCCGAAAAGACCGACTGCCAGTTTTAGGTATGTCAATTATAACGAATTTATGTTTATGAGAAATAAGCATAGACTTAAAACAAGTATTTATAAGTTTCTATATCGCTTTCGTATTTTTTAGATACTAATTTTTTGCAGTCATCATTATAATAATCTTGATAAAATTTATGATTCGAGCGGTTGGACTGATTGATCGAGACAATCGGGTATTGTATATGCGTGCATACATGATTAAAGTCCTCCTGTAAATTTTCAGTTTTTCCGATAAAATCCATAGGCCTGTCCAGTCTTTTAGTTTGCGGTTGAAAATGCAACCATTCGTCAATACAGGTGTGATTGTGACCCCTTGAGTTTATATAATTAACAGGAATATCATTACATAAATATGTTAGAAACTTGTCAAATCCTCCAAGGGATTTTAAAAAATTGCCAAATAACTCATCCTCTTTATTTAAGCCTCCATCGATAAGAAAAAAATATGCACTTACAACTCTAGACCATGGATTTCTTGTAAAACTAAATTTAAAAGAATCGTGAAGCTCTTTTTCAGAATAAGAACTAGGTTTTCGGTGATAACAGTCTTGGGTTGATAGATTTAGCGCCTCTATTATAGAAATTCCCCCGGCCTTGGGAATGTGGATAAAGATAAAATTTTTCATTTACAAAATTGTTTTTAATGTTTTTTAAAAGTTAGTGCTGATTTTAAATCATGGATACTGATAAAGGTTTCTTTGTTTGTTGATTGCTTTTCATACAATAAGCAATGATAGTCTATCGGTAAATAAGATAACACATTATGATAACCCTGAAATGGAGTTTGTACTTCACCGGAATAACCTATATCTCCAGGAATAAACTCTATCAATTTTATAGGTACATCTCCATACAAGTCGCTCCACATTATATTGACTAGACCTGTGCCATGTGGTCCAATTATTGTATGCGCCCCTCTAAATATATCAAATTGATCTTCTATTGAAACCCTGCTACCATCACTATTAGTTCCGCTAAAAAGCACAAGATCCCCTTCAATTTGATTGTCCGACATCCATGATCTAATTGAGTTTAAAATTTGATTTTGACATTCATGATTTAAGATTCTGCCATGATCCACTCCAACTGATCTGTCGTAATAAATCACATTTTTTTGAACTGGTTTAGCGATAAGCTTTTGTTTAAACCATTTCATTAAATATTTCATTAAATTTTTGTGCATAATGCAAGGATGCATATCAGGCGTAGAAACAATTAATTCGCCTTGAATGTTGACTGTCTCGTTTTTTTTGATCCAGAAAATTTGTTCGTAAAAATCTTGATCTATGAATTTTATTAGTTTTTTATTGAGTGGATTGTCAAACAATATGAATTGCTTGTTCGGGAATTTGTTTTTAAGCCACGCTAAATAAGGTAAACTGTCATGCATGGTATGACCATAATTTCCATTGAACCAAGTGCAAAACGCAACATAGTCTCCGCATAAAGTTTTGTCAATTTTTTTTGTTTTTGGTTCTATCCATCCCGAGCGAGGCCCAATGTTTGAAATTGTCTGTTTAGAGTTCCAGGCACTTTGCAAAGGCATGGAGTTAGCTTTATGAATCACATAATTGCCATTTTTTAACACATTAATTACAGGATAGTCTCTATCTGAGAATCTGAATTCTTGATTGTTGAAAAATCGTTTACTGCAAACGTTTTCATACAAACCCTGCATTTTGGGGTCGGGGTGATGTATGGTCGGCCAGTTCATTTGATATCTTCTCTAGCAAAAAACCAGTCGTTTGAAGTATTAAATACTACCCTAAAGTTTTCGAGATTATTTTTAATGTCATTTATGCTAGAATCATCTTCGTATAAAGGCGGGTTATGACATTCTACATTAATAAATTTAACTGAATTTAAAATGTCTGAAGCGCCTAGTATCATATCAAGTTCAGCCCCTTGGATATCTGCCCAAATCAAATCTACGCTCGCAATGCTGTTTTGCTTGGTCCAAGTGTTAAGAGTTGTAATTTGATGAGTTGTTCTTTCAAAAGTAATCTCAGGTCTCACATTCTTATGGTTTGAAGGTATTTTAATGCTGCCAGAACTATCCCAGTTGTCCCAATCTCCAGTACCATTAGATGCAAAAAAATCAATCTCTCCATTAAAATTTCCAACGCATGATTCAATGATATTTATTCTTGAAGATATCTCTAATGGTTGATTTTTAAGTCTCTTCCGAAATTTTTCTAAAGGACGCTTGTCTGGCTCAAAGCTATAAATTAAACTATGGGAAAAGCAATTTGCGAACTCTATCGAATGACTACCATTATTGGCGCCAATATCAAAAATAATAGAGGGCTCAAGTTTTAGGTTTTTGATGTATTCAACAATTTTTTCGTGATGCTGCATGTTTATAGTTAAATTCTAGTGTTTGGTTTATATTACACATGAATTGCTTCCATTCTTGATCGCTTTTATTGCATAAAATTTTAACTTCTTTTATGATTGCTGATATTCTTTCTTCTCTATTCTTGATGTTATCATATGATTCATCTATATAAGGGTGAAATGTTTTAAAGCCATCTTGCCTTAATAATTTTAATGTTCGATAGTTGCCCGCAAGAATAAATGGGTGTTTCATCCAAAAACATTTGTAGGTCTTTTCTGTATAACGATTAGAAAGCACGGTCATTTCTGTTTCTTGAACTAGTGAAAAGCGAGAGCTCTCAAAAAATTCAGAATCAATGTTATTCCAGCAAGATTTATTGCCTTTTTTACTTTTATCATAATCAATAATTTTTGGTAAATTCGGAAGATTTAAGCCATAATTTTCTTTAATAGAGCCGCAAGACCATAGGTTTTCTTCTAATAAATCATTGGCAAAAAGGTTGGAAAGCATATGCAGTTTATCTTCACGAGGAAATCCACACAAGTATGTAAAATTATATTTATATTTTTTGTATTTTGGTGGATTAATGTTTCTATACAATTGCCAGGAGTAGTTTTTGTAAAAAATAAATTTTTCATCTGATATCTTTTGGTTCATTGTATTAAAAATACAGGGGAGCTGATATTCTCGTGAATATTGCTGGGTTAATTTATACAGTAACTCTTTCGTATAAAAACGATGATCTTCAAAAGAGCTATCTAGTACGACAAGATCGTCTTTAATAATTAAATCGAAAACTATATTATAGTTAGAAATTCTTTTGCGCCGCACAATATCTCTCCCACAATTTCCTGTCCCAATATGTACGATCTAGAAATTTTTGTTGAATCGTTGGGTCTAGGTCTTTGAATTTTATTTTTAGTTTGTTGGGTGTTGAGTTTTTGTGAATGTTATTCTTTAACACCCAATCTTCGACGTCTGATTGTAAAATTCCATATGCGCCGTGAAATACATTGTTTATGAGGTTATCAACTTTGCTTGTGTCAGAAATGCGAAAATGTTGCAACCATTCGTCGGCTAATGTTAAATGATAAGGCTCAATGACTTGATCATCTCGCATATCAAGTAAGTTGCGCAAGAACCAACTGTCTTCTAGTTCATCTGATTCTATGTATTCTTGAAAACTTTGGGATGCAAGACAGTCATGATTTGGCTCATGCGAACTATTGTCGCTTTTGATATAATTAAATATAGACAAAGCTCTATCATATGGGTTCCTTAATACGGTAAAATTTAAAGGATGCTTTCTTTCCGAAAATAGAAGAACTTTATCAATAAAAATTCTTGCATCCTTCCAGCTACTAGAGTTGTCTGGAGATTTTAATCCTCCCCAGAAAATTGGATCGATAATAATACAAAATGGTACAATATCTTTTGTGCTTACGAAATCTAAAAATTTTTGTGGAGATATAATGTTTGTCTGCGGATCGGCTCCTTGTTCAAGAATTGAATTTATATAAGAATGTTGTGCGTTGAGTAGAACGTTTTTATCTATCGATCCGTCGGTTTTCTTGCAATCGAAAAGTTCTAAAATCCCATCTGGAGAACCTGTAAGATCTGTCGGGGTATAATAAATAACCGTAAGTTGTCTGCCGTTTTCTAACTGAACAAGAAGCCTACGAATTCGGTTAGCTGTCCAGCATTGTTGAGCGTTATCTCCTCTTAATATATGATATCTTCTGCAAAGCATTTGCGCCCAGCTTAATACATATGTTCCTGCATTTTTAGCGATATGATGAAATACTGGTAAATACTCTGGATCTTTAATTATGCTCATTTTTTATGTAAAATTATTGTTTGCGGGTATTTCGCTTTAATTTCTTTAATACTTATACCTGCATCTTTAGGAAGAGATGTGTTAGTTATGAATTCGCAATTCTTGAATAAAGATTTGTATTTTTCATACTTTTGAGATTGTGATTGATGATAGATGGATATATCATAATTCATATAAAAATTCAAACTTTCCGGCTTGCAATCCTCTACTTTTAAGGCTTGATCGCAAAGCCTGGTATTAGCTAATATAAAAATCTTTGCATCTTTTAAAATGAGAGATAATTCTACGCAGTTTTTATATATTGCGACTCCGTTTAAATGGTTTTTAATAATTCCGCTTGGGTCGTTAATTACCTGATTGCCTTTGTAGATGCTTCCCAGGATTAAGAAAGTTTCATGCTCGCATTTCTCTAGCAAAGAATCAAACCAAAGATTTTTAAGAGGTTGAGTGTCTGATTCAAGAAGCAATATGTTTTTATAATTTTGCATCTGCATGTAATCCATTCCGTTGAAAAATAAATTGTTCGCACCACATGTGTTGCCAAGCCAGGGTTTTCCGAGCCTTTTATATTCAAGCATAATCCGATAAGGTGATCTATATTCTCTAGAGTAAGAATTATCTTTATCTTTGATGCGTAAAGAATGAATGAAGATGTTTTTAATGTTTTGATGATTGGAAAAATTTAGTAAATCTTTATAATCCCCCTCTTCTCCTTGATCAAAAACAATATGCCAATCAAAAGAAAATTGGCTTGAAGGGTTTTTGCTGAGATATTGATTAAGCATACTGTGAATTAGTCCTGATTTATATTCTTTTTGAGTTGTGAATAGCGCAACAACAAGACTGTTTGTATACTTTAGTGTTTTATATCTTGTCATGTAAATAATGCTTAATTAAGTTTTGATTTTTACTAAAACCAATCTCCCGCGAAACTTGAAACAAAGCTTCTTGCTTTTCTTTAATTTCTTTTACACTAAAATTTTTGAGGTGCGAAGATAAGTTGACCACTGATCCGTAGTCTTCGTAAAAAATACAGCAGTCGCTCCACTCACAAGAATTGATTTCTATTAACTCATGTCGAGACTCGAAAAGTACTGGTATCGATCCAAGGTTTATTGATTCCCAAAATCTTATAGAATTTACTCCTGTCCCTGGAGGGCACAAAGAAAAAACAGAATCTAGTAAAAGCTGAGAGAAATTATTATTCGAAACTTTCCTATTGCTGCCATAAACATTTTCACTATAAAACCAATCTCCCGTATCTTTTGTATAAAAGTTTTTATCTTGAGAAAAATATCTCATAATTTGCTCTCTGTCGTCGCATAAATAATAATCGCAGGAAACCATTCCTGAAAAAGAAGCTAAATATTTTTTGTTTAAAGAAAAATAGTCTACCTCGTCTGCTGTCCGCTCAGCTTGAACGGGAAAAAGGTGGTGCGGCGAAACGTTAAATTTTTTTACAAATGTTTGAATCTCATTGTTTTTATATAGTTCATGGCCGTTTACGCTTGCAAGTTTAGATGTATCGTGAGGTTTATGCGGCCAAAAAATTTTATTAATTCCGCAAGATTCAAATAAATATCTGTTGCGATCTAGAAAAGCCCATGTATGCTGGCATGTTGTGAAAATATTTTTATAATTTTCTTGAGATGCGGTTTCAGAGATCTGTTGAAGCATTGAAAAATACATGTTTTTTGAGTCCCAATTATGATCTATTGCATCAATAAGATTCGCCCATGGAAACGCTATATAAAGAGAATCTGAATCTATATTCATTAAATCTATATCATTCAATGATTCATAGGCTTCCTGCTCTGTTTTTGCTGGAAACTGCCAGTGTTTGTCGAATAAATATATCATAATTTAAATTCAATTAAATATTTTAAGTTTTCGCATCTTTTATATATCTCTTGGTTAATTTTATGAAAGATGTTTCCTGAAAATATTCTTTTTACATAATTTAAATTATGTAATAAAACTTCTTCTGCATTTATTTCTGATATGAAATCTTTTATAGATGTATTATCCTCGTTAAAATTTAACAAATTTACGCCTTTAATTTTTTTATAATTTACATCATCCTGTTTTGCTATAAATAGTGGTACGGAAAGAGTTGCTGGGCCATCAAAGAATTTCTCTGTTATATAGTTTTTGCACATTGTATTCTCGGAACTCATTAAAAATTGAGATTTTTCCTGTAGGAAGTGCAACTTCTCTTTGTGCCAAAAGCAAGATTTATGTGAAGAATATATTGTATGTTGCAACTTTTCTGAGTTCACTATGTCGTTATTCAAACTTTCCCAACCTTCGCCAAAGACGAAAGTTTTGTCCAGCTCTTTATGGATTTTGAAACAAAATTTCGACCGCTCTTGTGATAAAATTGGTATGTCGCTATTACTTTTAAATTGAAAAATAGGATTGCTGCTTAGATTTCTTTCTATTGCGCAAAAATTATACTTCTTGTTTTTCCAGTGTGATAAAATATTTTTTTCATTTATAGATGATAAAGTTTTTAGTGAAAGAATATAATTTATTGCATATTGCTTGTTTGTTGTTAAAAAGAATGGAATCTCCTTGTAGTCAAATAGATCGCTACTTAAATGATTAATTAAATTTATCTCAAAATTAAAATTAGAAAATTCAAGATTGACTTTATTGAGTTTAGGATTTAATGTTTGCTCACACATGGAATCCCACAGCGGCTCTTCAGAAAGTAAAAATATTTTTAAAGAGGGGTCTGTTAATATTGGTAGTGTGCATTTTAAATTGTTGAATATGTCATTTACGTGAGAAATTATTATAATGTCTGCTTTTTTGTAATCCCACACTCTTTCAAAATATTTTGAAAGATAGGTTCTGTAGGTATCATATGAAAAAATACAAACAGAAGTTTTTGCTCCAAGTAAAAAATATTTAATCTTCATTGAGATAAAAATTTAAAAACTAAGGCTTGAATTAAATTAAGTTTTCTTGTGAAAGCGATCTCGTCTTCACAATCTTGAAAAAGAACTTTTATGTTATGCTGAATCCATAAGTCTAACCCCTGAAGCTCTTTCATGAAACTATTTCCTGCGATTACATCAGAAATAGATTGCCACGCCGCTCTTTTAATGAACCAGTCTTGATTAAGTCTTTCTTTAGGGATTAAATGATACCCTAAGCAATTCGGCGTATAAATCACTTTAAATCTTTTTTGAACAGCGGCAATAACTTTACACTCAACGCCGCTAAGCAATATACATGAAGACCCCTTTCTTCCAAGGTTCTCGTCAAAACGTAAGCCGTTTTTAAAGCAAGATGAAAGAAAACACATGTTGGCTCCAACTATCCATATTGGATCCTTATGTTGATTTAATGTGATGTCTTCTTCCCCAAAATCCACGCTTGAAAGCATACTTAATTGAAGTTTCCCTAACCACTCTGGAATCTTGTTGCCTTGAAAGTCTGCAATAACTTTTCCGCCCAAAGCTCCCAGGTTTTCTATAGATTCAAATTTTGCAATACAATTACTAATAGAATTTTTTTCTAAAATTAAATCGTCATCTATAAAATATAGTAAATCTCCTTCGGCGTGGTCTATGCAGCGATTTCTTGCTTCTGCTTCTCCATTTAGTTTTTCATGTATATATCTATAGTTTTGCTTTTTGTTGCAAAGATTTTTACATATATCTATATATTCTGTATCTTTAATGCTGATATTTTCACTTGTATTGTCTAACACTAAAACTTCAAAGGAGGAGTTGTCTTCTGTTTGGTTTTCTAAAGCTTGCAAGCATCGATTTAATGTTTTGTAATTATTGAATGTGCATATGCATAAAGAAATTTTCATTGATTTTTATTTACACCAGCCTTGTGCCTTTGTTTATCATATTCTTTTAAATATTCTGGCCAAAAGAAATGCCATGCATCATAATCATCATTTTCCTTTGCAATTATTAGTTCTCGCTCGTAAACTTTTAACCAATTTCGTTTTTGAGGGTCGAATTCTGTTTCACTAATTTGAGGGTTGTGTTTACTAACACAGCCTGTTAATATCAACAAAAAGCAAAAAAACCTCACATATAATAGTACACTTTAATCCAATAAATTCTTGAGTATGCCTATTTGTTTTTCAACATCGGAAATTTCTTGCTGTATTTTTCGGGAATAATCTTTTGTTTTGTTTAATTGTTGAAGAATTCTTGTTGTCAGCTCAGACAGTTCTTCGGCTAATTTTAATAAAACTTTATCTTCTTTATTCATATGTGAGAGACTCCGATTTTACTTATCTTTTTCATTGAGTCTTTTAATTGTATTGTATAATCTATTATCTCTAAAATTTGTTTATTATGATTTTTTTCTTTTTTTGTTTTACTTTTGCAAAATCTATCGTAGACTTCGAATCTTATTTCGTTAATTTTCTGGTCAGTCATTAATTGATATTCCCTTAGCTTCGCAATAAGCTACTGCGTAACCAGTCTTAAAGTTAAATCTTTCGGCAAACAAAACGAGCCCCATGATTACATAGGGCTCCCAAGTTAAAAATCCGAAATTAAGAAAAAGTATAAAACTAATTAAGAATAAAGGGCAGAACTTGTTGAGGGAATAATTTATTATTTCCTGTATCACGAAGCCCGCGTTAGGGAGACAATGCGATCATGCCTGAAAGAACGAATTTCGTTTCTGGCAAAGCAAAAAGCTTTGAAGCCGATGTTGTTGCGCTCTTCGCTTTTGTTTCCAAAAGACTCCGTTAGCTCTGGGCGACCGATTTCGTAAGTCTTAACTGCGTTGTCAGCATTTTTATAAACAATAAAGTATTTTTGATTTTTCATTTTTTTGATTTTTGATTTTAAGTTAAACATGCTTGTATTATACTATATAATGGATTGTATGTCAAGGATTTTATTACTTTTGCTTAAGTTGTCTTTTGCCCATAAAGGTTGAAGGTTTGTATAATGACAGAGTTTGATTATATCTTTTTCGGTTTTTGCGGTAGATAATGGAATAATATGATCTATATGCCAACCATGCAAACCATGATTATCAAAAGTCATTTCTTCACCTGTTTCGGGATGATCGTAAAATTGTTTAAATAAATATTCGGAAAATTCTTCCCAATCCTTTAATCCAAGAAGTTTTAATGATTTATTGTTTTTTTTCTTACCGATTGACTTAAATGCTCTACGGCAAGATGCTCCGTAAACATGGATTAGTCTAAAAAGAGGGTCTTTTGCTCTCCTTTGTTTTGTATAAGCCTTTTTTCGCTCTGCGAGTTTCTCTTTGTTGGCTTCATGATAAGCCTTTTGTCGCTCTGCGATTTTCTCTTTATTGGCTTCGCGATAAGCCTTTTGTCGCTCTGCGAGTTTCTCTTTGTTGGCTTCATGATAAGCCTTTCGTTGCTCTGCGATTTTCTCTTTATTGGCTTCGCGATAAGCCTTTTTTACCTCTGCGATTTTCTCTTTATTGGCTTCGTGATAAGCCTTGCATTTCTCTGCGATTTTCTCTTTATTGGCTTCGCGATAAGCCTTTCTTGCCTCTGCGAGTTTCTCTTTGTTGGCTTCGCGATAAGCCTTTTGTTGCTCTGCGATTTTCTCTTTACTGGCTTCGTGATAAGCCTTTTGGTATGCTTTATATTCTTCTTTATTTTTATATGGCATCGCACTTAACAATATATGTTTTTATTATTTGTTGAGTTAGTTCCCCGTACTTCCGAATCCACCTTCTCCGCGATCTGTTTCAGATAGTTCATCAACCTCTTCTATATCTACCCACGGAAGCTTCATTATAATTAATTGAGCTATCTTGTCTCCGTTTTTATATTGCTTGCGGCCTAATTCGGGAATACTCATTCTTATTTTAATTTCGCCGCGATAACCTGAGTCAATTACTCCGACCGAGTTTCTTAGGTAATGGTCTGTCTTCGATATGCTTGACCTTGGGAAGATGTATCCGACATAACCTTCGGGTATCTCCATGGCCAAATCTGTTCCATATTCAATAAAGTATCCATTGCTTACCATTGTGGTTGCAACTAAATCAATTCCCGCATCGCCTTTCTTTGCGTAATTCGGGATTTTTGCTCGATCATTTATTTTTTTGATTTTTAATTTAATTTTGCTCATTTTTTATTCTTTTTAAATATTTTTGTGTGTAACACGCGAGGCTTTCTGTCGAAAATTTTTTTTCAGATTTCGGATTATTTTATTCTGACCTCTTTCCATGAAACCAGTTTTGCCTTAACCAAATCCCTTATGTGTCTTTGTTTCTGGCTAAGTTGGCTGTTACCGCTCTTTATCTCGATGAAAGTTATCTCATCGTCTCCGAATGAAATATAATCTATAGGCTGACCCATAAACGAACACCGCTCGGGTTCAAAATCAAATTGATCCAAGAATGGGGCAAGCGTTTCTGCTATATGCCCGAGCCTAACCTCGCCACTTTTCTTTTGTGATAAAACTTTTTTTCGAGCTTCGGTTTCGTCATTTAGGCTTACTTGTAATTCATTCACTTTGTTGACAAGCTTGGACTCTCTAGATTTTAAATCTAAATTAGTTGCACTCGATAGGTCTTGTTGTTTAGATAGGCTTGATTGAAGCTCTTTTATAGTTTTATTTAAATTGTTCTCCCTCTGAATGGACTCGGCTTCTCGGTCGCGAAGCTTAATTCTTAAGAATTCATTCTCGGGTTCTCTATTATCTTCTTCGACCTGTTCTCGTTGATTAAAGAATAGTAAATAAATAATAACCCCAATAGATAAAAATAATAAAGCTTCAATCATTTAATTGAAAACTTTCTACTTCTTCCAGAGCTGGAAGCTTTTTAGCTTTTTTAATTCCTTAATCTCAACTTGAGAAACTTCTTCTTTTGTATCTGGCCTTCTATATATTCTATACTTAGCTTTTTTCGCTAAAGAAACAAAAGGTAGATCGTATCGAATTTTTTGTGCGCTACCGCACCAAGCGACAAGCTCCCCTCTATTCACAAAAACAAAATCGTTGGTTCTCTCGAAAACGACAAAATCTGCATCTCCGTGAAGCCAACCCGGGTTTCCGTAGGAATTCTTAAACTCTAACCAGAGCCAATCTTCGTTTTGTTTTCTATTTTTGATTTTCTTAAGATCTACTTTAATTATCACAGGCTTGCCTCCCCCACCTTTCCCTTTTAAGATATGGGATACGTTTTTGCATTCGTCAGTGAATCCTTTGAGTTTTTCTGGCGAATAACCTTTTGCCCTCGCAAGGTCATCAAATGGATATTTGGTTTTTTTGTCAGACATTTATCGAATTCTTGATGGAGAAGATGTTGCTACAACTTTAATTTTTTTTAGATCTGGGTCCTTCCAGTGCTTTAATACTGCCACAAGCTTTTCAGCTCTACACTCGGCATCTTGCCGGGATTCATAGTTCCTATCTTCAGTTCTTCTGCTATTTCTTGTTACTACGTAAACTTTTTTTGCTATTTTGTCTGTCATTTTAATTATATTGATTGTAATAAGTTTTTACCAAAATTGGTAATCTTTCTTTCTCCATCTATTTGAATAAAATTCTTACGAAGCAAGTACACTTCATGATCTCTCCTGAGAGAGGTCGGGCTCAGGCCCGTCACTGCCGATAAAGTTTGTAGCTTACAACTCCCTCTCTCCGCTAAAATATCTAAGATCTGTTTTTCTGTACAAGTGATTCCTTCCGGAAGTATACCAAGAAGATCAATAAGAACTTTAAAATCGAACAAATTAAATTCACTCTTGTTCTCGCTTTCGCAATACATCACTACTTCCCGAGACCTCATCACCGCGTTCCTTGCGTTACCTCTTACTGTGGAGGATAGAGCGTCCAACGCTTCGTCTGAAAAAATTATTCCATCACAGTTTAATTTTAGTATCTCTCCAAGGTTAGACTTAGAGTATTGCTCGAAGTCCACCGTTGTTAGGCGATCTTTGAGAGGAGGGAATAACTTATCACTTTCTGTTGTTGCGAAAATAAAAGTTTGCCTTGAGAAGTCAAAAGTGAAGGTTTGATCTTCAAACGAAAAGTCTTTTGTGTTTGTTTTCTCTGTGTTAAAAATAGTCAAAAACGCCATTGTTAAATCTTTAGGCAAAGCATGAGCTTCATCAAAAAGGATAGTGATCTCATTATTCATTATCAATGGAATGAAGATTTGCTCAAAGAACTGCTCGTTGTTTTTAATTGTCGAGCAATTAAGTTCTAGAAAAGGACGCTTCGATCCATCTTTATTCTTTAAGTTTTTAGCGAACTCTTTTGCAAACAAGGTCTTCCCAAGACCTTTCGCTCCAACCAAGTTGAGAAACGGGCAAACACTTGTAGCTTCATAAGCCTTTAAGTAGAAGTTTAATTTCTTCTTTACGTTATCTTGACCTATTAAATGTGAGAAATAATTATTCATTTTCGAAAGATGTGAGTGCATATTCAATTTTATCTTCTACGCTTTGAAGATCTGAGAAATCATTGGATACCTTTTTGCTTTGCAGGTAATTTGCATACAGTCTACTTTTGACCCACTCTTCACTTACAGGTATAGAATGAACTTCTTGAGGGGCGAGATCCATAATCTCATCAACCGATAGGGAAACAATATTTGAGCAACCATTGGCCGCACTATTGCGGCGCTTGCGTGGAGTACCATCTTTCTTTAGTGATATTTTTTTCATATTTAACTATTATCTCATAATAGCTCCCAATTGTCAAGTTAAAATTTAGTTTTTGCGAAAATATATATTTAATTTATAAATCTTTATAATTAATTTTGAATAAATTGAAACCTTCTGTTATTCTTTTTTCTCTACTGATTCTTTTAGCTTTAGACTTTAGCGTTAGTCTTTGTGTCTGAGATTCAAATGCAAAAATTATAGCTTTGAGTGTTAGCTCCCATTCTTTTTCTGTTACTCCATCAGGTTTCACGCTTAAATTGTTTTTTCTTTTTCTCAGTCCGCTAACGACTAAGGTGGAAATTTCTTGATACAAAGGTCGCGCTTCGGGAACTTCTTTTTTCGCGAAAAGATTTTTAAATTTATTTAATAACTTCATATTTTTTTTGAAAATGGTGGACGCGGCGGGAGTCGAACCCGCGTCTTTAAATCTTAATAAATGAGAATCTACAAGTTTAGTTAATTTTTTTTATAGTTGTGATATTAACATCAAACTTATTGTTTCAATTATTTGCCCCCGAATAATTCAGTGAACTACAGTTTATTAACAATAAAACCTTTTCTGTTTTTGCAGATTGATGACCCCTCACCTGCCGTATCTGCGTCTGACAGGGAGGGGCAACAGGTGTTTAAGCTGCTAATGCGAGCTGTTCAACCCTAGGGCTGAAAGCTACAACACGATTTTTATTCTTGCCATGTACAAGTTTGCGCCTTTTAACGAAGCCTGGCGCCTCTTCGACTTGCATCATACTTAATCCAATTTAAATCAAATCCAGTACGCGCCCTAACATTTACTTGCTATTCTTCCCGAGATCTGCAAGACCTTGGCCAAGAATATAAGCTAAAATTGGGCCGGTGATTTGCATCATTACGTCTGACGTTAGCCCTAAATGAAACACGTGATTAAAAAGAGGTGTTGTCGCAGCAAATACTGCGGCCCAAAACTTTTTACTATGCCAAAATTGCTTTTCCACGATGCTTAAAATAGTTCGTCAGGAATGTCCTCGTCCGAAGCTGCTGTGGAAGCTTTGACTTCTGTCGCCGCATCTTGCGCAACCTGCTCTACATTAGGCTTAGCTTCTTCAGACCTGTAAACTACATAATCCGGAGCCTTTTCGTTCTTCTCTCTACCTTTGTTGGTAAAGACAACAACCTTAACTGTCTCTTCTACTCCCGGCATCGTTTCTATCTTGATTTGACCTGATAGGTACTTTTGGCTTTTCCCAGAACGAACCCATAATGCTCCAAGCTCTCTGTTCTTCCATTCTGACTGTTTTTCTGTCTGTTTTTCTGTATTTTCCATAATTATTTATTGTTGTATAAATTTTTTAATTCTTCTATGAATAAAGGTTTTGCTCCTTGTGATAATTTGTTGTATTGTTTTTTTGCTCGAGAATAAACTCTCTTGCTCGTCGGATCCGCACTATTGGGATCAAAGTTTAAAATTTTTCTTATTTTCTTGGCTACTGTATTGTTCATGGTTTTGATTATAGTATATAAAGAGTTATTTGTCAAGTAATTAATTAAGTTTTTTAACATAAGTGATTACTGAAGGAGAGAATCCGCTGTTTGTATAAAAATTTTTAAACTTAGGGTCGCCTGTGTGGTGTCGCTCCATGTCTCTCGTTAGTCTAAATGAGTCAAAGCAATTTTCTTTAGCGAAAAATTCTGCGCGATTTAATATGTTGATTAAATTTTTTTTCTCTATTAATTTGGTTGCGAGCTTACCTTTGCCTTGCCATATTAAATCCTCGAAGACTTTTTGATTGGTCATTCTGCACCTCGTTGCAATAAAAACGCCAACGCAAGTATAATTTAACTTTTCTATGTTGGCCCAAATTTTTAAATACGGTAGAGCTTTGGTTGGATTTGTTAAGTTTTCATAAAAAAAGTTTTGAATAAAAGCGCTTATTGAGTTGAGGTCATAAACTCCGATAACTTTGGAGGACCTTGATTGCCAAAATTTATTATGATTCTTGTCGAAGAATTGAGCACAAAGCTCTTGAAATTCATCTATTGTATTTATTTCCACTATCATGTGGATGCTTCCCGCTCAAAACTATCCATAAAAATCTTCATCTTCTTTTGATTTCCTGAGCCAAAATACTGAACCGATTATCGCGGCAACTAAAAAATCCCCGGAGAAAAATTCAAAATATGAACTTGCTAGAACTTGTATCATCTAAATTCCTTCCTTAATAATCTCCACCTGTCTGAGTCGATTGGTTTATTGGTATTGTCCACGGCGTACAGCATTTCTATAACTTCATCAATAGTATTGTAGATATATTTATGAGGAAACATTCCAAGCATCCATAATGGAGTTTTAGATTTCCCACCTTCCATACTTACAAATACCGGCTTTTTTTCTCTTACCGCCGTAACGATCTCTTCAGCACTTCCCCAGCTTGCAACTTCTGGCACAAGGTGCGCAACTATGAAATCACTTCTGTCTACTAAATTTAAATCGTAAGCCCTGACCGTTTTCATTCTTTCTGCGACTCGGTCGTATTGTTTTGTTCTCATCCAAGTTTCCATTTCTTGACGAGAGGCCTCATCCTCTTCTACATCTTTTATGAATGGTTTTTTATATGGATCAAAGCAAGTAATACTTAGCGGCTTAAGTTTTTCCGCAACTTGATCTCTCCAGTTGCGTCCACTGACATACTGCATATGTCCAACCAAGTAACATTTTGTTTTATAAAGAAGATTTTTATCGGTCATTCATTTAGTATACAAAATACCAAATGAAATGTCAAGCCTATTTTAATTTAGCTTGAAGTTCTTCAATTTGTTTTTGTTGATCTTTTATAGCTTCTATAAGTAGTGGTATAATTTTTTCATATTTTACCGCAAGATATCCATCACCTCTCTCTTCGACAACTTCTGGCAATATCTCTTTAACTTCTTGAGCTATAACGCCCACATCTTTTCCTTGATGCACCGATTGATCTTTAGACCATTCAAAGTTTACTCCATTGATTTGTTTAATTTTATTAATCGGGTCAGAGATATTGGAAATTTTATTTTTTAACCTTTTATCTGAAGACGCATAAGATATTACGTCTCCTTCGACCTCAAGGTTTGCAAGATTCGTTCCGTCAGCTTTAATTTCTGCAGTATAAGGATGCACAACTCCTTGTACGTCAATTTTTTGACCAATTCTAAAATCGTTATCGTCTGCGTTTGAGTTTTTAAAATCGATAAAAGCAAAGCCCGCATTTCCGGGGCCAACTTCTATATTACCTCCAACAGTTAAGACTTCGGACGCACTATCAAAAAGAAATGTTGGGGAACTTCCAAAAACTCCATTGTTGTTAAATTGAATCTCAGAATTTGATCCCGCTGGTGATGTAGCTACTCCGCCACCCCCTTCTGCGTCAACACTCCACGATAACTGGCCATTGACAATTTTTAAAACTTTGCCGTTGTTTGCTGCGCTGTAGCTTGGGCCAACATCTGTCCACGTTACCGATGTTAGATAATCTCCCGCATCAATAAGAGCTTGAATCTCAGCGTTAGTTCTTTGATTGTCAGTAAACACAGCCCCCGCAGGCACTGGAGTTTTTACATTGTCAAAGGCCCAATTGGAACTGATCGAAGTTGTTGTTGCTCCATCGACAGGAGCGTCATGTATAGCTCGTTGAGTATTATTGTCTGTAAACACAGCCCCCGCAGGCACTGGAGTTTTTACATTGTCAAAGGCCCAATTGGAACTGATCCCTGCCGTTGTCGATCCATTAGAAGGAGTGTCGTGTATAGAAACTGCATTATCGGACACGTCAGAAGTTAAAGCTATCGTTCCCCCTTTGTTCGGCAAAATGTATTCTCTATCAGCAGTTAAAGTTGCAGCTTTCAACTTTCCCTCGTGATCGTCTGCGACGCTGCCCTCAAAAACAACTCCGTTGCTAGTAGAAACAACTTCAACATCGTTTGTTATTGTTTTGCCAATAACAGTTAAGTTTCCATCCACCGTAAGATCTTTTAAAATATTTACATTGCGGTTGGAACCAATACGCATTGCTTCGGCAGTGCCACTTCCGTTGTTTACGGCAAATGAAAGATCAGCAACATTATTTGCTCCTTTCCTTAAAGCGGAAATCTGTGCAACTCTTTTATCTGTTCCCTCAACATTTGTATTGTTGAAAGTAACCGCACCACCT
>Ga0209714_1000609_pt1 | contig 21113 bp, 18 predicted proteins | sample COGITO_mtgs_1104_5_FD_185517 | JGI IMG/M metagenome (GOLD analysis project Ga0209714, IMG submission 185517) | Pelagic marine microbial communities from North Sea - COGITO_mtgs_110414 (SPAdes) (version 2) | ecosystem: Environmental > Aquatic > Marine > Epipelagic ...
CTCAGAATCAATCATTGGGACTGTTTCCGTGCTCAACCAGGCCGCAGAAAGTGGTCTACCGGCAGCAACGGTTGCACAACTTCAATCAGGTGCTTTCGAAGCTTTCCTAAACGCCTCACACATTACTTCTTTGATCTCTACCGTAATCGTCATTATCGCGTTCCTAATAGTCCTCTTTGGGCTACCAAAAATAGATCCGCCACAAAAAATGGAAATCGAAGCGCCCCTGCAAGAGCCTGACCCAGCCCACACTGACATCAATGAAGTGATTGAAGCCGAGTTCAGCAACTACGAAACGGAAGTGGCGCAAGAACTTGATCCAGAGACACGACCAGCAGATCCGGCGCGATAATCATGGTGGAAATTGCGGTGGAAATCGCGGTGGAACGGAAAGCGCGGGGCCGTCCGCGTAGTGAAAACATCAACCTGGTGATCCTGGAGGCGGTTCTGGACACAATCGCTGAAGAAGGAATCACGAAAGTCACCATGGAGGGCGTTGCTCAACGTGCCGGCGTGAGCAAAGCTAGTTTGTATCGGCGCTTTCCCACAAAGTGGGATATGGCCCAAGCGGCGGTCGAACACATGCGCGCAGAAAGCCCGAATATTCCCGAATCTGGGAGTGCGTATGAACGGCTGCTACTACTCATGGAGGTCACCCGCACGAGTATTCACGGCTCGCGTTACGGAAGAATTATGTTGGCGGTGATTTCACACAGCCACGAAAATCCCAAATTGGCCCAGCTGGTCTACGACCGAATTCTGCAACCCAGGCGCATGCGGGTTCGTGAGATTCTGGAGCAAGGAATGAAGTCTGGGGAGTTTCCAACCTCACTCAATATTGACGTTGCGATGCCAACACTGATTGGTCCCATGTTGTATCTCGGTATGTGGTCAATGTGTGATCCCGTTTCGCAAACCAGCACCGAGGACGTCCTTCGTTCCGTCCTAGGTTTGAAGCCGTTGGACTAGCTTTTCCATCGATTTGTGATCGGCAACCGGCGGTCGCGACCGAAGGATTTAGTGGATATTTTGGTGCCGGGTGGGTACTGCCTGCGTTTGTACTCTGCGCGGTCAGTGAGTGAAATTATTCGGGTAACTAATTCCGAATCAAAACCCATGGCAATTAGATCGCTTACAGATGCGTCTTGGTCGACGTACAGTTCCAAGATCGCGTCGAGCGCTTCGTACTCGGGAAGTGAGTCACTATCGAGTTGATCAGGCCGCAACTCGGCGCTTGGTTCCTTCTCAATACTGTTTACAGGAATGGGTGGCATCTCACCGGAGAATTCAGCTTTTGCATTACGCCAGCGCGAAAGTGCCCACACCATAGTTTTGGAGGTGTCTTTGATCGGGGCGAACCCACCGACAGCATCACCGTAAATAGTTGAATAACCAACGGCTAATTCACTCTTGTTGCCGGTAGCCAAGACGAGGTGCCCTTCTGAATTGGACAGCGCCATAAGAGTTGTTCCACGAACACGGGCTTGCAAGTTCTCCTCGGCCAGTCCAGAAACACCAAGCTGCCCCAAAAATGCTTCGACCATGGGCGCAATCGGAACTGTGCGAATTGACAGCCCGGTCCGCTCAGCAAGATCGTAGGCGTCTGAAAGCGAATGGTCGGAGGAGTATTCGCTAGGCATTGCGCAGGCAAAAACGCGATCAGGGCCGAGTGCATCAACAGCAATTGCACCAACAAGAGCCGAATCAATTCCACCACTGGCTCCAAATAACACGCTCGTGAATCCGTTTTTCTCAACATAGTCGCGCAATGACAGTGTCAGAGCGTTATAAATCGTTTCGAGCGGGTCGGCCGCGTTGGTGGAGTCCGTTGGCTCACCGACATAGGGCAGTGTCAAGTGAAGTAACTCTTCGGTGTTGTGTGCGCCAGAGATGAGTACGTCGCCACTAGGTGACACCACCATGCTGCCGCCGTCAAAAATTAATTCGTCCTGTCCACCCACGATATTCGTGTAAAGAACCGTGGCCCCGGATTCCTTTGCGCGGGCGCGACATAAATCGATTCGCACACTATCTTTACCTGATTCAAAAGGCGAGGCGTTCAGAACAGCCAGAATGTCGGCATTGGCCTCCCGTGCCCACTGCACGGGGCCACCACTGCGCCAAAGATCCTCACAAATTGCAATTGCGATTGTGTGGTCCTCGATTTCGAAAATGAGAGGCTTATTTCCTTGGTGGAAGTAGCGTGCTTCGTCAAACACTCCGTAGTTGGGCAAAAAGTGTTTTGCATAGGTTCCGATGACTTTCCCGCGGTGCAATACCGCGGCACTATTTGTTGGACCAGTCGGTCCAAGATCCAGATAACCCACGATCACATGGGGTTCTCCGGATCCGTCTGCTGCAAGATCACGGGCAAGATTCGCAATTGCAAGCATGGATTCCTCTTGGAAATCAGCGCGAAGGGCAAGATCCTCAATGGGGTAGCCGGTCAGTGTCATCTCGCCAAAGAGAATCAGGTCAACGGGCATGGCCTTGAGGGCTGAGCCGACGGCGTCGCGGATCAAGTGCGCATTTCCTGCGAGATCGCCTACGGTCGGGTTCACTTGGGCGAGGACGGTACTTAGCGGGGACTTAGCAGTACCGATCTTCCCCTCTGGGTTCATGTGAGCGAGGTTACTCCAAGCGATCTGTCGGTCATTTAACCTGCTTGTAACACGTGAGAGAGGAAGATGGAAACCATTAGTGGGAGGCTTTTCATCCCCTCGTAATTAATGTTGATCAAGTTAAGGCAGGCGCTATGGATAAGCAGGCTGAATTCGTTCTGCGGACAGTGGAAGAACGAGATATTCGTTTTGTACGTCTATGGTTCACCGACGTTCTCGGTGCCTTGAAATCTGTGGCAATCGCACCGGCAGAACTAGAAGGTGCTTTCACAGAAGGCATTGGCTTTGACGGATCGGCGATTGAAGGATTCGCGCGGGTTTACGAGTCGGACATGCTGGCCCGTCCTGATGCCAACACATTCAGTATCTTGCCTTGGCGCGAAGAAGGTCCCGGAGTCGCTCGCATGTTCTGTGACATCAAGATGCCGGACGGCTCCCCGTCATTCGCCGACCCACGTCATGTGCTCAAGCGCGCTCTCACAAAAGCGGCCGACATGGGATTCACTTTCTACACGCACCCCGAAGTGGAGTTCTACCTGTTCAAAGGCGAGCCAGAGCCAGAAAGCGAACCAGTTCCCATTGATCGTTACGGCTATTTCGACAACGCACCGAACGGGCTCGCGCACGACTTCAGGCGCCAGGCAATCACCATGTTGGAGAGTATGGGCATCTCTGTTGAATTCAGTCACCATGAAGGTGGTCCGGGACAGCAAGAGATCGATCTACGTTATGCCGACGCTTTGTCTACGGCTGACAATCTCATGACCTTCCGGTTAGCAATAAAAGAAGTTGCACTGGATCAAGGAATATTCGCATCTTTTATGCCTAAACCATTCATGCAGTACCCAGGCAGTGGAATGCATACGCATCTTTCCCTTTTCGAAGGTGATACGAATGCGTTCTATGAACCGGGTGCAGAGCATCAGCTTTCTAAAATTGCCCGCTCCTTCCTTGCAGGTCTATTGGTGCATGCACCTGAAATAACCGCGGTCACGAACCAGTGGGTGAACTCCTACAAACGAATTGCAGGTGGCGCTGAAGCACCCGCTTGGGCTTGCTGGGGTCGTCACAACCGCTCGGCACTTTTGCGCGTCCCGATTTACAAGCCGAATAAGGGCAATAGTGCCCGAATCGAATACCGGGCTATGGACAGTGCTGCGAACCCGTACCTTGCCTTTGCCCTGTTACTTTCTGCTGGCCTCAAGGGGATCGAAGAGGGTTATGAACTCCCACCCGAGGCAGAAGACAACGTTTGGGCGCTCAGCGAAGTAGAGCGAAATGCGCTGGGCATGAAGCCGCTCCCGGGTAGTTTGAATCAAGCAATCATTGCCATGGAGCGAAGTGAACTTGTAGCTGAGACTCTGGGCGAGCATGTATTTGATTTCTTCTTGCGCAACAAGAAGGCCGAGTGGGAAGAATACCGCCAGCAGGTCACCCAGTGGGAACTCAATCGTTATCTGCCGTCGCTTTAGATCTGAACACTGAACGCATACAGTTGAACTTGTGACAACGGATATCCCACGGGGCTCGACGCGCGCCACTTCGGTACTTGTCGGGTTGCTCAAAGTTGGAGTTACTGACTCGCAAGCGGCGCTTCTCGCCGTCGCGGAAATTGAAGAACTCACGCAACACGAGATAACGGGTGCACAGCTCTCTGTTGCCTTGGTTGGTGTTGCTGATCCGGACTTAGCGCTGGCATCACTGGCTAGAATGCTTGGTGGGGCAAGCAATCCCGAGTTGATTCGATTCATTAAAATCGTAACCGCCGATCCCGTAGTTCTAGCGCGACTTCTCACAATTCTTGGTGTTTCCACGCGATTTGCCGACTTCCTTGTGCGCCACCCTGAAATCGACATGATCGCGGACTCGCAGAACCTTGCCGAGCCACCGAAAGGAATCAAGAACCGCCTGCTGACCTGTGTTGGGGCCAATCCGAATGATCAGGTTCCCATTGCCGAGTCAGCACAGGACCAGATTCTTGATGCCCTAAGAATCGGTTATTTCAAAGAACTCATCGCGATAGCGGTACGTGACCTGACCGGCATCTACCCCATGGAAGTAATCGCAGGCTGGCTCTCTGATCTAGCGGATGCGACCTTGAATGCAGGTTTGGCGGTGGGCAGGGTGGGTGTCGCCGAGCCGCGCACACCCATCGCGGTTCTTGCAATGGGTAAGACTGGCGGACGCGAACTCAATTACATTTCAGACGTCGACGTAATTTTTGCAACGGATGCAACCGAATCGGTCGCAGACGCAACTCAAATCGCACGCGGTCTCATGCGCGCATGTGGGGCCAGTACCGCGGAAGGCTCAATTTGGGAAGTTGATGCTGCCCTCCGGCCAGAAGGCAAGCAGGGCGCCCTTGTGCGAACGGTCGAGTCGCATGTTGGGTACTACGAACGCTGGGCCAGCACTTGGGAGTTTCAAGCACTCCTCAAGGCACGCTTTGTGGCCGGAGACGAGGTCGTGGGTGAGCAATACATCCACGGCGTGCAGCCATTTATCTGGGCGGCAGCCGATCGTGACGGCTTCGTGAACGACGTTCAAGCAATGCGCCGACGGGTTGAAGAACATGTTGACCAGTCGGTTGCAGATCGGGAAATCAAACTCGGTCCTGGCGGTCTTCGCGACATTGAGTTCTCCGTCCAACTGCTACAGCTAGTTCACGGGCGCAGCGACGTTCTCATTCGAAGTAGCAACACAATTGATGCCCTGCGGGCGCTGGCAATGTGGGGTTACGTTGGTCGTGAAGAAGCCTCAAAACTTGAGCACTCTTACCGTTTTCTGCGCACACTTGAGCACCGAATCCAGCTTCGACACCTTCGTCGCACCCACATCATGCCAACAGATGAAGTCGAGCTTCGAGTTATTGCGCGAAGCATGGGCATAACTAGCGACTCGGTTGAAGCGCTCTTAGAGCAGTGGGGACGAAATAGATCTGAAGTGCGTCGGATCCACGAAAAACTCTTCTACCGTCCTTTACTCAACGCAGTGGCGGGACTTGACGCCTCACAGGCACGTCTAGGTACCGCAGCGGCAACAGAGCGACTTCGCGCATTAGGTTTCCTCGATCCTGCGGGGGCATTGCGCAATATCGAGGCACTCACAAGTGGCGTCAGTCGTCGAGCAAATATTCAAAGGACACTGTTGCCAGTCATGCTCGCATGGTTTGCAGAGGCGCCATTCCCTGACACCGGACTCGCCGCTTTCCGGTCGGTCAGCGATCAAGTTGGCTCGAGTCACTGGTATCTGCGCCTGCTGCGAGACGAGTCACTCGTTGCTGAACGGCTGGCTTCGTTACTTGCATCAAGTAAATATGTGACTGACCTCATTAGAGGTGCCCCCGAATCAATTTCAATGTTGGCTCATAACGAGGACCTCGTTGTTCCCGTGCTCGGCCCTGAAATTGATTCGATTCTCAAACGACATGAAGATCCCGAACGCGTTGTTTCATCCCTTCGTGGGATCCGCCGACGTGAACTCTTTCGAACCAGCTCAGCTGATGCATTACGGCTAAGTCAGATCACAACGGTTGGTCATGCTCTCACCGAGGTTGCCGAGGCAACAATTGACGGGGCTCTTGCAAGCGTCAGCAAGAGCGAAAGCCAGACGGAGCGCGTGGCGGTCATCGGCATGGGTCGATTTGGGGGAAATGAACTTGGTTTTGGCAGTGACGCCGACGTGATGTTTGTCTATGAGCCGGTGGTTGGTGCCGACCCCGAAGTGGCGGCGAAGAGCGCGTTTTCTCGAATCAACCGAATGCGAAATCTGTTGAGCGCCCCGGCAGATGAACCGCCGCTAGAAATCGATGCTGACTTGCGCCCGGAAGGGAAGAACGGACCACTCGTGCGCACATTAGATTCATTTGCCGCATATTACGAAAAATGGTCCTCCCCATGGGAGGCTCAAGCACTCCTGCGTGCGCGCTTCATTGGTGGAGATCAAGATCTGGGGGCGAGCTTTGAACGCCTGATTTCCTCGGTCCGTTACCCAGAGGGCGGCCTTGACCACAAGGCACTGGTCGAGATGCGAAGGCTCAAAGCGCGCATGGAAACCGAACGACTACCCAGGGGCGTGGATCCCACCCGTCATACGAAGTTGGGGAGAGGCGGCTTGAGCGACGTTGAGTGGACAATCCAACTCCTGCAGTTGAGTCACGGACATGCGGTACCTGAACTTCGCACGACCCAAACACTCGAGGCGCTCAGTGCTGCCGAGGGCGCAGGCCTCGTAAGCCCTCTCGACGCTGAAACCTTGAAACGCGCTTGGACCCTGGCAAGCGAAGTCCGCAACGCAATCGTTCTTGTGAAAGGCAAGCCAAGTGACGTCCTCCCCATTGATGTCAATGAACTCGCTGCAATTGCTTACCTAATGGGTTACTCGCGGTCCAAGGTTGGCCAACTCGAAGAGGACTACCTGCGAACTACCCGCCGCGCCCGTGGGGTTACCGAGCGGATTTTCTACGGTAAGGAATAAGCGCGGGGGTTCCTTGGGCCCAGATCTCCCACTCACCAGGATTCGTGGCGGCGAGTAGTGAATCCTCCCAGCGAGACTTGCCTAGGAAAAACAGGCCCGCAAGCAACCACCAAATGAGGCTAAACCAGGAGCCGACCGCGACGACAAATCCAAGCAGAGCCACAAGCGCTCCGCTATAAATCGGGTGACGAACAATCCCGAAAATTCCTGTGGTGCGAAGTCCAACGCCAGATCGGGGCACAGGTGTCGCGGTGAGTGCGGTGCCCAGAGCCTTGAATGAAGCGACAACAACCGCGAGACCAGTTGCAAAGAGCGCCAATCCGAGAATGAGCGAGAGCGCATTTGGTGCTCGCCAAGGTAAAAGCAAAAAGCCAAGAAATACAAGTACCTGCACACAAACAAGCAGCCACCCGAGTGCGGTTTGTTTTGTCATAACCACACAAGGGTAGCCGCTTGTCTTTCAAGCAAAAGCTACGAGATATTTAGATGTCGTAGTACATCTCGAATTCATGTGGATGCGGACGCAACCGAATCGGGTTGATTTCATTGGTGCGCTTGTAGTCGATCCACGTTTCAATGAGATCAGCTGGGAAAACCCCGCCGGCTTGCAAGTACTCGTTGTCGGCTTCGAGTGCTTCAAGTGCCTTGTCCAGCGATGCCGGCAACTGCGGAATATTTGCCAACTCTTCCGGGGGGAGTTCGTAGAGGTCCTTGTCCACGGGTGCAAGTGGTTCAATCTTGTTCTTGATCCCGTCGATTCCTGCCATGAGCTGTGCGGCAAATGCCAAGTAAGGGTTGCTTGAAGGATCCGGAACCCGGAACTCAACCCGCTTTGCCTTAGGAGAGGCACCGGTGACAGGGATACGGATACATGCTGAACGGTTGCGAGCCGAATAGACCAGATTCACAGGTGCTTCGAAGCCGGGCACGAGACGGTGGTAACTGTTCACGGTTGGGTTCGTGAACGCCAAGAGGGAGGGTGCATGGTGGAGCAGCCCACCGATATACCAACGAGCGGTGTCTGACAGCCCGCCGTAACCGCTTTCGTCATAGAAAAGTGGTTTTCCGTCAAGCCACAGCGATTGGTGACAGTGCATACCGGAACCGTTGTCGCCAAAAAGTGGCTTTGGCATAAACGTTGCAGTTTTCCCATGCTCCCAAGCGACATTTTTAATGATGTACTTGAATTTCATGAGGTCGTCGGCTGAATTGCGCAGACTGTCAAATGTGTAGTTGATTTCACCCTGGCCAGCCGTGCCAACTTCGTGGTGCGAACGCTCCACCCGTAGCCCAACCTGCTGCAATTTGAGCACCATGTCGTCGCGGATGTCAGCGAAGTGATCAACCGGTGGGACAGGGAAGTAGCCGCCCTTATAACGGGTCTTGTATCCGCGGTTACCGCCCTCTTCAACGCGTCCGGTATTCCATGCACCCTCAACGGAGTCAATGAAGTAGTAGCCGGAATGCTGATTCGTTTCAAAGCGAACGTCATCGAATATATAGAACTCAGCCTCTGCACCGAAGTAGGCCGTGTCAGCGATACCGGTTGACTTGAGGAACGTCTCGGCTCGTGAGGCAACATTGCGTGGATCGCGAGAGTAAGGCTCGTCGGTGAACGGATCTAGGATCGAGAAGTTCATGATCAGCGTCTTGGCGGGGCGGAACGGATCAATGTAGGCGGTGGTCGGGTCAGGTACGAGTTTCATGTCTGACTCGTGGATTGCCTGAAAACCGCGAATTGAGGAACCGTCGAACATCATGCCTTCGTCGAAAGCATCCTGGGTGAAGGATCCGGCCGGGACATTGAAGTGCTGCATAACTCCGGGAAGATCCATGAAGCGAACGTCAATAAACTGAACATTCTCCTTCTTAATGAATTCGAGGACCTCGGAACTATTTGTGAACATGCCTACCTCCTGTGGGGGCTGTCTGTGGGTGCTTCTATTCAGGGCTGTTATGAAGTAACGCAGGTCCAACCATAAGCCGGTCCGGTGTCGTGGAAGTATCCCAACTGTTACTAACGTGTTAACGCGCTGGGTGATCCACAGCCTTGTGTTGGGTCCTTGTGTTGCGGGTTAGAGGCCTTAGACTCCGTAAATGAGTATTGTGGTGGAGCATTTGACCAAGAGATTCGGCTCGGAAGTTACCGCGGTCCGGGATCTCAGTTTTTCAGCGGCCCCCGGCAAAGTGACCGGGTTCCTGGGTCCCAATGGCGCCGGGAAAACGACAACCCTGCGCTGCCTCCTTGGATTAGTGGCCCAAAGCGAAGGAAGTGCCACAATCGACGGTGTCACCTACCGGGAGATTGAAAATCCAATCACTGTTGTGGGGGCATCCCTTGAAGCGAGTGGTTTCCACCCCGCTCGTACTGCTCGCAATCACCTTCGCATGATCGCGAGCGCGGCGAAAATAGGAGACTCGCGGGTGAGTGAAGTTCTTGAAACCGTGGGCCTCAGTGCAGCAGGTGACCGGAAGGTGGGCGGCTACTCGCTGGGCATGCGGCAAAGACTTGCCCTTGGTGTTGCGCTCCTAGGCGACCCTAAAGTGTTGATTCTCGACGAACCGGCAAATGGCCTCGACCCCGAAGGAATTTCGTGGTTACGTTCATTCCTGCGACACCAAGCGAGCCAAGGTGTCAGCGTTCTGGTTTCCAGCCACGTACTCTCCGAAGTGCAGCAAACTGTCGACGACGTGATCATTATTCGATCTGGCTCGCTGGTGTACCAGGGCTCCCTGCATGCGTTGACCGAAGGTGGGCCGGCAGAAGTAGTTGTTCGAGGCCCGAATATTGCTCAGTTAACAATCCCAGCTGATTGGACCAAGCGGTCAGACCAGAATGGTGAACTGGTAATAACCGGAGGCAGCATCGAAGCTGTTGGTAGGGCAGCATTTGAACAATCTCTTGAACTTCACGAGTTATCCTCGAAAGCGGCGGACCTTGAAGCCTTGTTCTTAGACCTCACTACAGAAGAAGGTGCGGCATGAACGCATTGATCCGTTCCGAGTTCCGCAAGGTGTTTTCCACCAAACTCTTGTGGATCCTGTCCCTATCCGCATTGGGCTTCATGCTTCTTCAAATTTTTCTTTCGGTGCTGGTCACTCCACCGGGATTTGAAGACTTGAATCAATTGATGGACCCCGCTTACATCAAAACCATTATTGCCTCAGCAGGAGCGGCGAGTATCTTTTTGCTGATTTTGGGAATCGTCGCAATGTCGGGCGAGTACCGCAACCAAACGATCACATCGACTTTCTTGACCACCCCTGTTCGCTGGCGGGTCATGGCCGCAAAAATGATCACGTTCGCGATCCTGGCCTTAGGGCTTGCTTTGGTGTTGTGGTTTATCGCTGCGATCACCACCATGCTCTTGTTGGGAACGCAGGAATCAGCTCCATTCGAGTGGAGTGCTGCTTTTGAGATTCTTGGTGGAACACTGATCGGATTAGTTCTTTACGCAATTCTTGGTGTGGCAATTGGTTCACTCATTACCAGTCAAGTTGCTGCCATTGTGATTGCTTTAGTTTTCTCATTTGTTGTTGAACCACTCATCACGATCTTTTTCCTCTCAATTGGTAAATGGCTACCGGGTAGTGCACTCAATGCGATCCTGCAAACTGGAGGCGGAGGGCCGGAATCAAGTGCTTCTGACTTACTCAGCGTTCCTGTCGGTATTGGGGTTTTGGTGGGCTACACCGTGGTGCTCGCTGTCGCCGCAGCGTTGATTACCAATAAACGCGACATCACATGAGTTCACAGCCCGACCTAATATTTGGCGAAAATTCATATGCAAGTGTGGCTCGTCGGCTAGGTGCCCTTGCTATTGACTGGTTTGCCAGCCTTGGCATTGCGGTGCTTGTATTCCGTGAATTCCCTTATGGAACTCCGGAATCCATGCTGCTCACAACGGTTATCTTCTATGTGGAGATTGTCGTTTTCACCTTCTTGCTCGGTTCTTCATTTGGTCAAAAACTGTTGCGAATGCGGGTAGTTAACCTATACGGCGGTCGACTCTCGCTGTGGAGAATAATTCTGCGAACAGCACTAATTATTCTTGTCATACCAGCGTTGGTTATGGACCCTGACGGACGTGGATTACATGATCGAATTGTCGGGTCGCGAGTTATTCGAATCACGAATTGATCTTGTGACGTCAATCCAATAGGTTTGCGTGATGCGAACTTCGTCGAAAATTTTCTCACTTTTTGTCACCGTTGCTGCTAGCGCGTTGGTTCTGGCCGGTTGCACGAGTGACTCAACGAGTAGCGAGCCGACAACACCGGAAGTGTTTATTGTTGGCTCAGACGGATCGGCGATCACGCCCAGCGGATTCGTGTTTAAAAGCGATTTTGCGATTTGTAATAAGGCAAAATGTAAGAAGCTCCCGGGGCAAGACAAGGCTCAGTGCGAGTGCGAGAAGTTGACCGACGAATGGACACTTAGTCCTGTCCCGGCGGTGACGCTAAAGAGCCTGACCACCGCGACTTCGCTGATGAGTACTTTCACTTCATTTAACACCGAAGGTGCGTCATCTGTTCCGTGCGAGGGTGGTGAGTTTGCAGATTGCTATGGGGCACTCTGTGAAGTGGACCCCGCGACCGGGATTGTGAGTTGTGAATGCCCATTTGTTGACAAGGCTGCGGGGTCATGGGTGAAATACGTGGACGACTGCAGTGACGGCTCGTGCAGCACGGACTTTGTGTCGGCGGCCCCGATCTACACGGAGGGCAGTACCGGATTCTCGGACTTTGCCGCAGCCGTGAAGCAACTCGGTGGCCCAGAGGCCTCACTTCCCAAGCCTTGTGCCAAGGCATCGGAGGACACCACGACTTCATCCGTATTGGGACTCGCTTCCGGTGATTGCGAGTAGTGAGAGCGAGTCAACAGGCAGGGCTAACAGGCAGGGCTAACGGGGGCGCCGAGTTGCACGAGCGCTCGTGGGCATTGGCCCCTTGGGAATTGGCAGCGCATTAGCGGCGTTACCGAGTGCGTCGAGGCGGCGCCGAACTTGGGTGACCTCGCCACCGCGCAGATTTCGGGGTAGTTTCGTCAGGGTCTTTTGGAGTTTTTTCAGAGTTACCTGGTCTGCTTCGAGGCCAACCTGAATTTCGTAAATAGGAATGTCTGGAACCCAACGAGCCGTCTTTTTGCGTTCATTGGCCAGCATGCTGGTGACGCGGGACGCGGGACCTTCAGAGATCAGGATTACCCCGGGGCGCCCCACAACACGAGAGATCATGTCTTGGCTTTTATTGACAGCAACGGCTGGAGTCATGGGCCACTTGTTCCCGCGAATACTTTGAATAACGGCTGCTGCAGCCCCAGGTTGGCCTTCGATTGAGCCGTAGGCGGCCGCCATTGCGCGACGGCTGAACCAGTAGGTGGCGGCGAGGAGTCCAACGGGAATCCCGACGATTACTGCCGAAGCGGGGTTAAGGAGTAGCCATACTGGGATGGCGGCTACGAGTGCGCCAAGGACAAAGAACCCGAGGGATTCGGCCCACAAAAAGGGATATGACTTTTGGGTCATGCTCCAGTTTTGAGCTAGTGATGAAAGTCCTTGACGAAATTTGCCTTTAGCCACGGGTTCACCCTATGGCAATGGCTCACACATGCTAATTAAGGGTAACAACCGTGATTTCGTCACCGGCATTGATTACTCCGGGCTTTTCCACCCAACCTGTGATCCCGCGAAGATGCATTGCTGCTTTAGGAAATGAATGCGGCTTGGTTCCGTACACCGACTCGACCATGGCACCTGCGATCGTGCACGGGGCGTTGGCGCCACCGGTCATAATGCTAGCGCCACTGGGAAACATGAGCCGGGTCATCAAGGGAAGGGCCGTTAAATCGGGAAGTCCCTCCGTACAAATATTGTCGGCGATCGTTCCGGGCGCTAAGTCTGTTATTCCTAGGTTCGCGGCGATTCTCGCCAACTCGTGCAGATCCACAATCGAGATCTGGCGGTAGTTGCTGATTTCGGTTCCTCGATCGAATGCATGTTTCTCGCGGGCCCCAGTGGCCATGGTTTTTCCGTAATGCCGGTCGCCTGGGACTCCAGCAAACTCAAGGTGAATTGAATTCACAGGTGTTGGGGAATCCAAATCCGGTGACCACACGTGTAGTGAAGAAACCCGCGCGCTCATGGCGTAACTATTCCACGCTTTTCCATCGCCTGAGCATAGAGTCGGCCGGCACGGTAACTGGAACGGACCAAAGGACCACTCATGACACCGGCGAAACCGATTTCATAGGCGCGCTGCTCCCACTGCACAAATTCTTCGGGAGGCGCCCAGCGTGTCACCGGGTGGTGGCGCTTGGAAGGACGCAAGTACTGCGTGATCGTGATCAAGTCGCATCCGGCCTCGTGTAGGTCGACAAGTGCCTGATCGATTTCTTCGGCTTCCTCACCCATGCCCAGAATCAGGTTGCTCTTGGTAACAAGACCTGCATCGCGTGCTTGGGTGATGACATTAAGACTGCGGTCATAGCGAAACGCTGGACGGATTCGTTTGAAAATCCGAGGGACTGTTTCCACATTGTGAGCTAGTACTTCAGGGCGGGTGGCAAAAACTACTGCCAATAACTCCGGGTTCGCGGAAAAGTCGGGAATCAATACTTCGACGCCGGTATCGGGGTTGAGCAGTTTGATCTGTCGAATTGTTTCGGCGTACAGCCAGGAGCCTTCGTCGGGGAGATCGTCTCTGGCAACACCTGTGACGGTTGCGTACCGCAGAGACATTTTTTGAACGGATTCAGCAACCCGACGCGGTTCGTCAACATCAAGTGGGTCTGGTTTGCCGGTGTCGATCTGACAGAAGTCGCAGCGTCTGGTGCACTGCTCGCCACCGATCAGGAACGTGGCTTCCCGGTCCTCCCAGCACTCATAGATATTGGGGCAGCCGGCCTCCTGGCAGACAGTATGAAGGCCTTCACTTGCGACCAGGTTACGAATCTCTGTGTACTGAGGCCCCGTTTTCATGGTTGTGCGAATCCATGGGGGTTTTTTTTCGATCGGAATCTCGGAATTGCGCGCCTCAATGCGCAGTAACTTGCGCCCCTCACTGTTCGTTCCGGTGTATGCGGAATCGATCGTCATGATGCGCTGCCTCCAATGGGTGCCAATTCGACAAGGTGAGTTTCTAAGACTGGCAATACCGTACTAGGCGCCACTTCTGAGTCCAATTCTTCGCTGAGGGTGGTAACGGTTGCATCGGTGATCCCGCAGGGAACGATCGAGTGGTAGGCGTCGAGTGAGTTATTGCAATTCAGTGCGAACCCGTGCAAGGTCACGCCTTGTGAGACTCGTATGCCAATGGCGGCAATCTTTCTAGCTGGGAGCGGGTTAGTAACCCAGACGCCACTTCGGCCCTCAACTTGAACGGTATGCACGCCAAACTCACCGCACACGCGCATCAGCATCTCTTCGATCCTGCGAACGTGGGCGACAACGTCGATTGGATCACCAAGGCGCACAATTGGGTACCCGACAATTTGCCCTGGCCCGTGCCACGTGATTTTGCCGCCACGGTCTACGTCAACAACTGGAGTACCCGAAGCCGGTCGCTCGTGATCCTCTGTGCGCTTACCCGCCGTATAAACGGGAGAGTGTTCCAAGAGCAGGATCGTGTCACCTCGCGCGCCGGAAACAACCTCGGCGTGGACCCTTCTTTGGTAGTCCCAAGCGTCTTGGTAGTCGATATCTGTTCCCATGTGTTCAATCTCAAACATCTGAATCCCAGTCCTCAAGTTGACCGAAAACATTGGATAACACGGCACTCGCTGCCCTGCGTCCACTCACCATTGCTCCCTGGATACTAGAACTTGCTTGAAAGTCCCCAGCAACGTAAACCCCGTCTTGTTCAACCGGCGGGGAGAAGCTGTGCGGGGGAGTCATGGCCGGTAAAGCCCGAGCAATTGGGTAGTGACCAACTAGTTCCCATTGGGAAGCATCAGTGTCATGCATTGTGCTCAAGTATTCCTTGAGGTTGAGTTCGCGTTCATGGATACCAACAGCCGAAGTGGATATGAGTTGCGCGTCGTGCGCGTACCCGGGTACTGCATTGGTCAAGACAACACTGTTCGTGATCGGGCCCGCTGCACCACCATTGACCACGATTACCGGTTTACCCTCGTCGAGGGTTCCCATGGGTGCCAGGTGGTACCAAGTGGTTACGGAGTTCCACCGGGGAGCCCGCACTCCACCCAGTTCAGCGGCACTCGTTGAATCTGTTGCCAGGATCACTGCCCGAGCATTGATCACCTCAGCACCAACCCGGACACTCGTGGGAGAGATTGACGTAACAGCAGAGTTGAACCGAACAGAACCAGCAGGAAGCGCGTTAGCGAGTTGGTCTGGGATCGCCCGCATTCCAGCACTGGGGAGAGACGGCTTTCCTTGGACAAAAGTTTTGAGGACCATGTTCATGAAGCGGCTTGATGTCTCGAGTTCGGACTCGAGGAACACACCGGCAAAAAATGGTTGGATCACTTCAGAGTAGAACTTCCCAGTAATGCCAGCACTTGCAAGTACCGCATGCGCATTACCGTCAACGCTACGAGTGATTTCCTCTCCAGACTTGCGCGATTGGGACAGTGCGTACTTGATAAATGCTGCTTTCGACGGGAGCGAACCTGAGGCGATGGAACCAGGGAGCCAGCCAACTAGCTCACGTGGGTCGCCGAGTTTGATCCTTCCGCGCGGCGTTGTAGAAATGACACCGGAACTAAACGGCTGTAGATCCAATGCTTGGTAGTCCAACACTCGTTGGCCTTCGGAGTAGCCGGTGTTGTAGAGCTGGAAGCCATGATCCATATGGACCCCATTGACTATGTCTGTTTGCACGCGACCACCCACGCGCTCACCCGATTCGAGAACGAGCACGTCAACGCCGTGAATGGAAAGTTCTCTGGCTGCACAAAGCCCAGCAAGACCGCCTCCCACAATTACGACGGGCTCGTTGCTCATAGGGTCACCGACTCACAGCGGATCAGGAGCCGAAAGCTCAAGGGCTGCACGAATTGCGGATTCGATCCCCCGGTCTTTGAATTCAAAAGAGTGTTGTTCAAGTACTGCCGGCAGCACCCTTGCGCTACTGAGGACTTCGGTTGAGAATTCACCAAGAACAGCTTTTAGTGCGAATGCTGGCGCTGGCAAAAGGGTCGGGCGGCTAAGAACTTTGCCCATGACGCTTGTGATCTGCTCGTTCGTTTCGGGCTCTGGTGCAGTGAGGTTCACAGCACCACTGATTTCAGTGCGGCCGAGCAGGTATTCGATTGCGTCGAGTTCGTCACGCATTGAAATCCACGACCAGTATTGCTTTCCGTTGCCCAGTTTCCCGCCCACGCCTGCTTTGAAGAGTGGGAACATTCGTGCCCATGCGCCGCCTTTGGCCGACACGACAAGTCCCGTGCGTGGGTGAACAACTCGAATACCGGCGTCTTGTGCCGCATGTGCAGCACCCTCCCATGCAACAACGACGTCTGCAAGGAATCCGTGTCCTGCAGGGTCAACCTCTGTGACGGCTCGCGAACCCGTGTCACCGTAAAAACCAATTGCCGAAGCACTAATCAAAGTGTGTGGTTTGCGTTCCATTCCGGCAATCGCGCGCGAAATAGTTTCAGTGCCTTTAACCCGACTATCTAGGATTTCCTTTTTATAGGAGTCGCTCCAGCGGTGGTCACCCACGCCCGCACCAGCGAGGTGAACTACGGCATCCACGTCTCCTAGGTCTCCAACAAAACCGGAGTTCGGGTCCCATCTGACTTCGTCAGCTGATTTCGAGTCTTTACGAACGAGTCGAATTACGTCATGACCTGATGCACGCAACTGCGGAACAAGCTCAGATCCGATCAGCCCGCTGGCGCCGGTGACCGCAATCCGCATAATTACAGACCTAGCTCGGCGTCAAATGAAGCTTCTTCTAGGCGTGCTTTCATGGTGGAGAGGAAACGAGCAGCGTCGGCACCGTCAACGAGACGGTGGTCGTAACTCAGTGCCAGGTACACCATTGAACGAATCGCTATGACGTCTTGGCCACTGCTATCCGTGACAACGACCGGGCGCTTAACAACTGCACCGGTTCCAAGAATCGCAACCTGTGGTTGGTTGATAATCGGAGTGTCGAAAAGGGCGCCACGGCTACCGGTGTTGGTGACGGTGAAAGTTCCACCAGAAAGGTCGTCGGGTGCCACCTTGCCGGTTCGTGTGCGCTCAGCCAGGTCAGCAATATGGCGGGCGATTCCGGCAATGTTGAGGTCACCAGCTTGACGGATCACGGGAACCAAAAGACCACGTTCGGTGTCTACTGCGATCCCGATGTTTTCATCTGAGTGATACGTCACGGTTCCGGCGACCATGTCAATTGAAGCATTCACCTGAGGGAATTGCTTCAATGCTTCAACAGATGCCTTTACGAAAAATGGCATGAACGAAAGCTTGACACCTTCACGCTGTTCAAAGGACTTCTTCACCTGATTGCGCACCGATGCAATCTTGGTCACGTCCACTTCGATCACCGTGGTCAGTTGTGCTGATACCTGAAGTGACTCCACCATGCGCTCAGCTATCACCTTGCGTAGACGGCTCAGTGGCTCAGTCTTGCTCGAGAGGGAAGTGCCGGTCACCGCAACCGGTGCACTCACCTTGGAAACTGCCGGGGTTGGTGCAGAGGGCGCGGGTGGAGCGGGTGGAGCGGGTGGAGCAACGACTGGTGCTGGTGTGGACCCTGACGCTGCGATTACGTCGGACTTGGTCACTCGGCCACCGGCTCCGCTTCCGGTGATTGTTGCCAGGTTCACTCCAGCTTCGTTCGCCATTCGACGAACTAGTGGGGTTACATAGCCACTCTGGACGGCCTCTGTGGCCTGTGGCACGGCAGGTGCTGCAGGAGCAGGTGCTGCCGGGGTAGGTGCTGCTGGAACGGCAGCAACACTTGAGCCAATTCGACCGAGTTCTCCACCGACTTCAACGACGGAGTCTTCTGGTGCGGTGATTGCGGTCAGCACGCCTGCAACGGAGGCAGGAATTTCGGTGTCGACCTTGTCTGTTGAGATCTCGACTAGTGGTTCGTCGACAGCGACGCTGTCACCGACTGCCTTGAGCCAGCGGGTGATTGTTCCTTCGGTGACACTCTCACCGAGTGCGGGAAGAACGATGATCGTGTCGGCACCAAGTGGAGTGGTCGCCGGTGTTGGTGTCGCAACTTCTTCGACTACAACTTCAGGAGTCACGACTTCTGTGGCAATAGTTTCAACGACGGGCGCAGCAGCTGGTGGGGCGGACGGCGCAGGTGTCTCTACCGGTGCGCCAACTTCGGACTCTTCGCCGATTACGGCGAGTTCGCCACCCACCTCAACAACGTCGTCTTCCTGCGCAGAGTGGGAAAGCAGGATCCCGGTTGCTGGAGAAGGGATTTCCGTGTCGACCTTGTCCGTGGAGATTTCGACGAGGGGTTCATCAGCGTTTACGTGGTCTCCGACGTTCTTTAACCAGCGAGTGATTGTTCCTTCGGTGACACTTTCACCGAGTTGCGGCATCTTGACTGACACTGACATTGCGACTCCTAATGGTTGAGCTTGTGCTGAAACTCTTGGTCGAATTACGCGTGGGCGTGAAGTGGTTTACCCGCAAGCGCGAGGTGTGCTTCACCCATTGCCTCGTTCTGCGTCGGATGAGCATGAATAAGTGTTGCGACGTCTTCGGGGTGGGCCTCCCAATTGACAATTAATTGAGCCTCGCCGATTTGTTCGCCGACTCGTGAGCCCACCATGTGAATTCCGACGACGGGACCGTCCTTTTGGGCGACAAGCTTGATAAATCCGGCGGTGCCCAGGATCTGGCTCTTGCCGTTGCCGCCTAGGTTGTATTCGTACACATTGACTTCGTCACCGAATGCTGCCCGAGCCTCTTCCTCATTCATGCCGACACTGGCAACTTCTGGCTCGCAGTAGGTAACTTTTGGAATATTGATATCCGCGATCACGACCGGATTGAGTCCGGCGATTTCTTCGGCGACGAAGATTCCATGTTGAAACCCTCGGTGCGCGAGTTGAAGTCCAGGTGTGATGTCTCCAACAGCAAAAATCCCAGGGATATTGGTTGCTAGTCGCTCGTTGACCACAACCCAGCCTCGTTCGGTGGCCACACCGTTGTCTTCGAATCCCATGTTGGCGGTATTGGGGCCACGGCCCACAGCCACCAGGAGGAGTTCCGCGCTGAGGATTTTTCCGTCCTCTAGGGTGACTTCGACGCCGGTGTCGCTTTGGGTTGCCGATGCAAATTTTGTGCCCAGGGTGAAATTGATTCCGCGCTTGCGGTACGCGCGCTCTAAGGCCTTTGACACTGAAATGTCCTCATTGGGGACCAGGTGCGGTAGACCTTCAAGGATTGTGACGTCGGCACCGAAAGACTTCCAGACACTTGCGAACTCAACACCGATAACCCCGCCGCCGAGCACGATCACACTCGCGGGAACGTAATCCAAGTTCAAGGCCTGGTCGGAGGTCATGATTCGACCTGAGATTTCTAGACCGGGGATTGATTTGGCGTAGGAACCGGTAGCCAGAACAACATTCTTTCCCGTGTAGTTCACGCCGTTCACTTCAACGGTGTTGGGTGCAACGAGCTTTCCTTCACCTTCAATGAATGTGACATTTCGGCTTTTGACGAGTCCTTGAAGGCCTTTATAGAGGCGAGCTACAACACCGTCTCGATATTCGTTGACCTTTGGCATGTCGATACCTTCGAGGGTGGTTTTGACCCCGAAGTTTTCTGACTCGCGACTTGAGTCGGCTACTTCTGCGGCGTGTAATAGTGCTTTCGTGGGGATGCAACCACGGTGAAGGCAGGTGCCACCGAGTTTGTCCTTGTCAATCAAAATTACGGAGAGTCCGAGTTCAGCAGATCGAAGGGCGCAGGCGTAGCCACCGCTACCGCCTCCGAGGATCAGCACGTCAGCAGAGGTCATGCCCCTATCCTTCCACCGTGAGCCGTTTGCTCACACAGGGGCTATCGGTCGTTAGGCGCTGAGTTCCCTGGCGATTTGAACGAAGGTCCGCACGCCCGCGCCCGTGCCACCCTTGGGGGTGTAGCCAAATGGTGCACTGTCGTTGTAGGCGGGACCGGCAACATCAATGTGAACCCACGCCTGCGAATCCGGGACGAATTCCTGCAGGAATACACCCGCGGAAAGCATCCCGGCGAGACCATCGCCGATATTGGCAATGTCGGCCGTTTCTGACTTGAGGGTTTCGCGCAAGTCAGCGGGGAGTGGCATGCCCCACATTTCTTCACCTGCCAGTGCGCTTGCCGCAACTACCTGCTCGCGAGCGGATTGCGTATTACTCATAACACCAGCAATGCGGCGGCCCAGAGCAATGCGCTGCGCACCCGTGAGGGTGGCAATATCGATCATGAGATCTGGCTTTTCCAGAACGCTCATTCCAATTGCGTCTGCCAACACGAGGCGGCCCTCAGCGTCGGTGTTGAGAACTTCGACGGTGGTTCCGTCGAAGGTGGTCAAAATGTCACCGGGGCGTTGGGCGGTCCCACTTGGCATATTTTCAGCTGCAGCCACCCAACCGGTTACCTTGACTTTGAGTCCCAACTGAGCGATTGCTGTAACCGCGGCAATGACCGCTGCCGAACCCGACATGTCGGCCTTCATTTCGTCCATTTTGGATGCAGGCTTGATCGAGATACCGCCGGTGTCGAACGTGATGCCCTTACCTATGAGGGACAGGTGGGCTTTAGCACCGCGAGGTGCGTAGGTCATTTTGATTAAGCGTGGTGGTCGGGACGAACCAAGGCCCACGCCAAGGATGCCTCCGCACCCAGCGGTCTTGAGTGCCTTTTCGTCCCAGACCTTGACGGTGACCGGAAGTGAAGCCAGCGCGGTCTTGGCCGCTTGAGCCAGGTGCGCTGGTGCAAGGTCGTTGGGGGGAGTGTTAATCAGATTGCGCGCCAAGTAGATCGAGCTGGCGACATGCTTTGCTGCCGCGAGAGCCTTTTTCATGTC
>Ga0209714_1000616_pt1 | contig 20963 bp, 20 predicted proteins | sample COGITO_mtgs_1104_5_FD_185517 | JGI IMG/M metagenome (GOLD analysis project Ga0209714, IMG submission 185517) | Pelagic marine microbial communities from North Sea - COGITO_mtgs_110414 (SPAdes) (version 2) | ecosystem: Environmental > Aquatic > Marine > Epipelagic ...
TGCGACTTTTTGTAAATTTGACAAAAATATATCCTACTCAAAAACGAGTACATAATCTTTATAATCTCTTATCTTTTTCATTTTATTATTTTTTTATATTTTTTTTTAATTATGTACTCCTTTTTAAATAATTCTTTACGCAAATATGAGATGTTTTATTGTGTTTGGATTTTATTGTATTGTTATATCTTTTTTGATATTCCGTTTCACCATCAAGATAATCATTAAATAGAATCTTAAATAACCAGTTATTTTCGTGACATATCAAAATCTTACATTTAAAGTTTTTTAACCCCTTGTGATATAATTTTTCATAAATATTTTCAATATTTTCACCAGTATCTGTTGAATAGAAATTATTACAACTTGCAATATATGGGGGGTCTAAAAATATAAATGATTTTTCATTATCATAATCATATATAATCTTATTTGCGTCTGTGTTATATATTTCTATTTCTGCTGTTGTTAAAAACTCATATATAGGTGATGATGTTAAATCTAATTGTTTTTTTATTCTATACAATTCACCCATAGGAAACATTCCTGCTCTTAATTTATTATATTTATTTCCTAAAACATAACCATTAACTGTTCCATTCTTAGTATAATTTAGATAAACCTTTTTTGCAGATTCCATATCATCTTCATATGTTAATATATGTTCTCTTATCGCATTTACGTCATCTTGGATTTCTTCATATTTACCTCCCCTAATTGTCCGTAATAATTCAATCAATTTATCATTTAAATCATTCAATATATATTTATAGTTCCTATCTTTATTTTGCGTCCATATATAATAACTAACTGCACAACTACCACAGAATGGTTCAACTATTGTGTCAATACCCTCTAAATTGATATTATTGTATATATGTTCCACCTCTTGTCGTTTATTTCCTGCATAACTAAAAAAAAAGTGATTTTTCATCTCTATATTATACTATTGTTTTTTTTATTAATATATCTTTGCTTTTTATTCTGTAATATTTTATCCCTGTTTTTATCATAATATTTTTTATTATATTTTTTAACATTATCCTTACTATTCTGCTTGTTGTTTTTATTATATTCGTATCTTTCTTTAACCTTATCTTTGTTCTCAATATACCATTGTTTTTTATCTTGCAATATTTTATCCCTGTTTTTTTCATACCATCTCAATCTGTAATAATTACTGGGGCGGTTTTTAACCTCCTCTTTCATTCTCTCTTTTATTATTTTATCGTTTTCTGCAATACGTATTTTTGTCACACATGATACTATACTATATATATCATGGCGTTTATAATCACAAACTCTATTAAACCATCTTCCACAATAAGGGCAGTTTATTCCTTTGGTGTTTTGCATAATTCACAAACTTCTACTTTATCTAATATAGGATTTTTACCCTTATATTTTCTACACGCTTTTATTTTAGCTTGTGGGAATCTTTCAGTTAAAAATATATCGATAAGCTCATCATTCTCCTCTTTAATATATCGCAGTTCATTAAATAACTCCACGATTATAGCCTGTTCTTTCTTATTTAATTTTTTCATAATTTTATCCATAATATCCATTTATAAAACGAGTACATAATTAATTTAAAAGTATATATTTATTAAAGTTTATAAAATCTCTAAAAAAATAAGATTATGTACTCCTTTTTAATATTTCTTTAATCCAAATGTTTTTAAATATGCGTTAAACGAGGCTGATACGGTTGATTTATTCCAGAGTATATACCGCGAAAGCGAGCCAGCTGATTTATAGTCGGCCCAATTTTCATTATTCTTATGGCGTTCCAAATATAACCTCTTTCGTTCTTCCGCATCGTGACCATGAGAAGTAAAATCTTGATATCCACTAGCACCGAACGATGTGCTCTTTATCTTCTTTCGTTCTTCGTCATAAAAAACAGCAGTATATTTTTTACCTTTTGTTGTTGCCTTTTTCAATTGCACATATACCATTCTAATTATATACAATATTTTAGTTTTATCATTCAGCTGGTTCTTCAAACTTAAATAAATAAGTTTGCTTCATATCTCTTAATTTGGAAGATTCAATGTATGCAGCAAAATAAAAAAGGGCAATATTTTCATCGAATAATTCTGATCCGTATTTTTTAAAAAGTAAATTATTCTTTTGATCTGCTGGTACTACTCTTTCGTCATCTACCAGTGCTCTTAGTACTCTCTGTGCTTTAAGTAATGGTCCAACATAGTCACCATATATTTCCTTAACTTCATCACCATTTTTTGCTTTTTTTAATACTTTTTCAAGACCTTTGAGATTATATTTATTTTTTAAAAATGCTGCATATCCTTTTACATAGTCTATATCATACTTTTTCTTTGCTGCTGGTGGTTCTGCTTTGGGTTCTGCTTTGGGTTCTGCTTTGGGTTCTACTTTGGGTTCTGCTTTGGGTTTAGGCGCAGCTTTGGGTTTAGGTGCAGCTTTGGGTTTAGGTGCAGCTTTGGGTTTAGGTGCAGCTTTGGGGGCATCAGTCTCGGGCTTTTTCGCAACAGCACGTTTAGCTGCCGCTTTTAATTTAGCACCAGCGTTATATTCTTTATCTAGTTTCTCCGCTTGTGCCAACAACTTTTTACCAAGAGGTGCCGATGTTTTAACAGCCCTGCCTGTTTCTGGGTTGATTATACAACCTGTCTTTACCATATCTATCTATTATAAACAAATAAAAAAATATTATTATTTTAATCCTAACCATATATCTAGTATAGCTAATGGCTCAATTATATACATACTCGCATTACAAAAACAGCTTACCAATGTTGATGGTATTAGTTGTATTTGGTTTAAACTTATCGGCAATAAAATCAAAATCATCTCGTATTATAATATACTTCATCCATATCATTTATTATATGATAACATAAAAAAAATCTAATTAGCCTACTTTACGTTTAGGGGCACAAGGGCGTCCAACTCTTTTCTTTCCGGTTTTCTTACTTTTATACATCTACTATATGTCAAGAAAATAATTATATCTCAAAAGGTATTGCATTAATAACACTACCTTTCCTTATCGTAGCTATTGAAGCACTTTCACTTGCAATATATTCCATAATTTTTCTAGGCATGCTTTTCGCATCATCTGTTACCTTCATATTTTTTATAGCTTCTTTTATTTTTACCATCGCTTTACTTAGGTTCCCATGTATAAAATTTCCTTCACACCACCCACCATCTTTCTTATTTATAAATGCATGGACTATTCTATAATAATCTCCCAATATAGCAAAACCACCTTTCCAATCACTATCAAACTTTTTAGCCAATCCAAAATCATACAACATAATATTATATTTGGAAGCTTCGACGTAATAATCGGTTGAACCAAGTTTGTAATGATAAAATCCTCTTTCAATATTCTTTTGGTATAAAAAATTACCATGATGAGTATCATTATGGCTCATACCCGTCTTGTTATGGAATGTAGCAAGACTTATACAACATTGCGAAAAAAGACTAATAACTTCTCCAACATCTCCCATAACAGCAGCATTTGCTACAAGCCCTTTTAAATCTCCGTGTGCTAATTCATTTATAGATAATAACTTTAATTTATCTGGTCTTTTTTTTTTACCTATTTTATTATCTTTACATAATGTATTATTATACAACGCCAAAAAATGAGGGCTTTTACCCGGTATTATAATCTCTTTTGTTATCTTATCCATAAGCTCAATTTCGCCAGTATTATCTTTTGTTGGTTCAAATAATTTACAAGCCAGTTTTGTTTTATCATAACCTTTTATACTTGTTAAATATATCACACCATACGCGCTTTTAGTTCCTATCTTTTTTTCAAGGTTTATTATATCTCTAACTGTATATCCTTTATCTTTTGGTTCAATACAATCATCATCTTTTATATCTTTCAATAATGCTTTAACTTCTAGTATGTTTTTAATGCGATTTCTCAATTTATATTTACCAGTTGCAGTATCACTCCCATCGACAAAAGGCGTGTCATCAGTATCTTTTATTACCGGAAATTTTGCTAATTTTCTTTTAACTGCTGCTTGTAATACTCTCGCTCCATCAACAGGTTTTTTTACATTTTCTTTTTGTTTAGGTTTAGGTGGCTCAGGCTTCTTCGCAACAGCTCTTTTTGCTACTTTTTTTATAACCTCTCTTGCATCATATTCTTTATCTAATTGCTCAGCTTGGGCTAATAACTTTTTACCGAGAGGTCCATCGGTCCTTACTGCCCTTCCTGTTTGTGGGTTAATTATACAACCGGGTTTTACCATATCTAATTAATAACAATATTTTTAATAATCCAAATCCATTATCTTATGTTTTCCCGATACCAAATCTTTAACAGATTTTAAAATAGTCTCTTCTTTAACTGCGTCATGATGAAAAGATTGATTATTGATACGAGCTAAGCGCTCAGCAAATATAACGTTGTATTTTTTATTTGTATCAGCGGGAAAACCTCGGGCGTGCAATACTTCTACATTTTCATACATACTCTTATATGTTGCTAATCTATTATAAAAATTATTACATGAGCCTATCTTGATGCGGTCATTTAGCTTTACGACATATGACGCTGGACGATTATGAAAGCTGAAAGAGTTATGTTGTTTTAAAAATGTTTTAGCGCAATTAGCCGTTAGTATCTTATAACCTATGACATTCATTTATTATATTAAACATTTTTATTTTATACGATTATATTAGTAGTATGAATAATAACGATTTTAAGTTTATCCATTTGAATAGCAAAGATTACGACGAATATGTTGAAAAAGGCGTTAACTCCGAAATGACGTTTTATATGAAAAATCCCATCATTCTTGAAGAAGAATATGATGTAAAGGTTGTCAATTTTAGCTTGAAGAAAACTATTAATAATTCCATCCTTGTTTATGACTCGGGGCTATCTGCTGTTGATAATGCCTCCGCTACACGAGAAATATTACCAGAGTTTTATAATACCAATGTTATTGAAAAGGATTATAATAATATTACTTTGTATGAGTGGGACGGTGTTAGCGCTTTTTTACCTACTGACGCAAGAGCAACTGTTAGCACTACCCAAACTACCCCTGATTTAACTACCGGTCAAATTAACATTACCGATATTAGCGACGCTGGTTCGGGTTTTGTTTTAAATAACTTTTTATATGTTGATAAAAATGATATAACTGCTGATGAAAATACTTACACCAATCGCTATGGTGAAATCAAAATAACAAATATAGTTGATGATGATATTATTAAAACACTTTCTAATTATGCCGACCGAAATATTAATGCCGCGACGGCTTCACCTATTAATGAAACAACTTTTAATAATATTTTTTTATATGAAGATGACGGAGCAGGCTGGTATATTGATTCTGGCGTGAGAGTTAATGTTGAAGTTGCATATCCATATGCAGGTGCTACATTCGCTAATATTAATATAACTGCCCTCACGAATGGTGGAACAGATATCGCGTTAAATCAAATATTATATCTTGATAAGTCTTATATTATACAAAACGAACCCACTATGACTTATCAAGTTAGGTTTGCAAAATATCAAGCTACCGAAATGATAAACGGGGTTGGTTCGGTGGTATTATCGGCTAATGTTGAAATACTTGCTAATGAAGTTGAGGCTGATTTTGTATCAGGTTCTGTATATGAAGATGTCACTGTTTATATAGCCAATCCTGATGTATTCGGAAAATTACCAACTGACGCGAGAGCAAATGTAGGTGTTCTTGCTAATCCTATCGGCAACAATGGCAATGCTAATATAGTATCTTTCCCCGTTCCTGGTATAGGTTTTAAAACAGGCAATTCAATATTTATCGATAAAGAAGACCTTGTGCAAACTTATAATAGATATGACCCAGCAACCAGGTATGCCGAATATGTTATAACAGCTGTTATTGATGATGATGATTTAACACTTGACTTTGCCGGTAGTAATAATTATGGCTATGACCAATATGGTATTATAGATGTTCCTGATGGATTGTATTATTATGATGTTCCTAATAAAAATACAAGGATTTATATTGAAGTTACATCACCACCAGGCTTTACAAGGACCGCAAGACTAAACAGAGTTGAAGGAACACGAGAAGGCTTTACAGTCGGAGAAATTATAACATTAACCCGCAATGATGTTATATCTGTTTCAACAGGAGAACATTGGCGAAAGCAATTATCTTCGGGTGATTTAAAAGCTCAGGTATTAAGTCTAACATCAACAACCTTCGCAGCATACGGCTACGAGGTTACGTTGGATAATCTAAGATATAATAATATGATTTATACTAATAGCAATAAAAACTTTAATCCTGTTATAATGAGAGCTGACCCAGTTAATAAAAATATACAAAATAGTAATGTTATATTAACTTTGGAAAAACAAATAATTAATCAAATAACGCTCGGCTTTAATCGCCGCATAGATACTGCCGACAATTTAAACATAGGATTATTATTAAAACGAAAAAAAATATCTTATTAAATAGTATATAGAAATGTATGAGATTAATAAAGCAGTGTCTTATAAAACTATCTGGTTAAATACCAGTGATGCGATTGCAGATGCCGAACGCAAACGATTCGTTTTTAATGATTTATCCCTGATTCAAATACGTAACAAATCCTATTTAAAAGTAAATAGTATAACCCTAAGTGGTGATGGTCTTAGTAGCGCACCGGGACATAATTGGGAAATTAAATTGGCTAATGTTAAAATTAATCAACCAAGTTATTTTAATAGTGATAATAACTTTATTCCGACAATAGCAATGCTCAACTATGATGATAATAATAGTATCCAAAATGGTCACTTGACTTTGGAGCTTGAAAATCAAGACATCGTACAATTAGCTTTACATATTGTAAGCGATGATGGACATGGTGCGATTAAAAACTCACAGGCAATAGATTTTCATATAGGATTATGCATCGAAGAGTTTATGGAATAAAAATAAGTTAATTAGCTTATACGACGCTTTTTACGAATTGATTTTCTTGGAAGTTTAGGTTGTACACCACCAGCTTTCTTTTCTAAACCTAAGTCCTGTTTAACGGTGTGGTATAATTTTTCACCTGCGCCAAATAAAGCGCCTTCAGCAAGCCCAAATACACCTCCTTTCAATACCTCTGTTTTAAATTGAGACGCAACAGTCTCAGCGCCCTGCACAATGCTTCCACCCATCGCTGTTTCAGCGCCTAATACTAACTCGCCCGCTAGTGGAGCAAACATCGCCATTGTATCTTATCTATTTAATACAAAGATTATTTTTAATAACAAAAGAAAGGATTTGGCGGTGCTGGTATATCTTTCGGTGGTGGTGGTGCTCTCTCTTTCTTTGCCCTCACCTTTGGCTTCTTCTCATATACAATTTCCACATCAGGCTCATCGTCGCTTGATTCTTGGATTATCTTTCTAACTATCTTTTTTTTCTTTTTTGGTGCTTTCTCATATACTATCTCTACTTCAACTTCGGGTTCTGGCTCAACTTTTTTGGGATTGCCAGTTTCCTTTATCTTTTTAATCTCTTCTACCTCCTGTTTGCTTGGCATTAGCATATCATTTATTTCATTATCTTTTATTTCATGTGGGTCTTCGGTTAAATCTAATGTCTTTACTGGCTCTTTTTTTGTCCTTGTTTTTTTAACAGGTTTCTCAACAGGAGTTTCAACAGGGTCCTCTTCTGGTCCTCCTGGTGATAATTGTTTTTTTTTTGCGGCTTTCGCTTCACGGGCTTTTTTTAGCACTTCTAGGCGTTGTTCCATACTCATAGGCATCTCTATATATATCTATTTTTATACAATAAAATAATTATTCTAAATCTTCCGCTAAACGCATCTTCTCATCATAATCCAATTTTTCTTGGTTGCATTCCTCGGCTGTTTTATCTAATGGGTGACGAATTACATTACCATCTTCCGTCCGCTGCAATCCATCATAGAAAAGATCGGGTGGTGTTTCGATTAAACCTGATTGGGCAGTTTCTTTATGTAAGCGTTTAATATGCTCAATTTCTTCATCAGTAATATCATTCTTATATCCTCGCCATTGATTAATAGTTATTTTAGCCGAAAGGTCAAGTAAAAACTCATCACAAGCTTTAATCTTGGTGCCGATTAATTGCTTCCCACGCGATATCAAATCATCGTAAGCTGCTTTGTCAGCATCATTATAATCTTCGGGGTATGCTACTTTCATATTAAATAATCTATCTATATAGTAGATACATTTTTAAATATGAAAATTAAACAAATCAAAAATATTACCGATAAAATTAACTTTGGCAAAAGCTATGACACACCCATACCTATCAATGAAGATTTACCACGTATTTATAATATTATGCTCGTATGTGGTAGCAAAGGTTCTGGAAAAGGTGTAATCGTTAATCACTATTTACAGCTGGCAGAAGCAAGTGGATATAAAAATAAAAGTGGCGAAAAAGTTGAGCAGCGGATTATATGGTGCAGTGGAGGAACCAGTAATAGTAAGCAAAATCAAATATTAGATGAGTTAAAATACCTGGATAAAAATGATCGCATTGATTTGGATTTGGATAATCCTGATAAACAATTAAAAGAGATATATAGTAGCCTTTTGGAAGAGCGCGATTTAATTGAAGCTTATAATGTTTATCGTGCTGTTTATAAAAAGTTTATGAAAAGCAAAAACCTAAATAATCTTACCATTGATGAGCTAACACTTTTGGAATGGAAAGCTTTTATTGACCCAGCAGAAGACCCAGATGCTCCTAGAAGTGAGGACGGCACTTTACTTTTAAATCCTCGTGTAGTGCATTTTGTTTTGGACGACCTTATTGGTAGTGATGTTTTTAGCAATGTAAAAAAAGGAAATTGGTGTAATAACATCAGTATTAAAAGTAGGCACGATAGCGATAAATTATGCCCTATTAATTTAATTTATTTAACACAATCTTTTAAAGCCGTTCCCTCTGTTATCAGAAAGCAGTGTGATTATTTTATATTATTAAAGAATGCTAACCGCGTTGCTATCATTGACGCTATCAGTATGGAAGTCGGCAGTTTATTTAGTAAAGAAGAATTAGAACAAGTTTACGATGGTATTATGCATATACCATATGCAAGTTTAATTATTAGCATACATAAAAACGAAAAGCCACAAAATAGATTAAGATTAGGCTGGTCACAGGTTATAGAACGAGATGAAAAATATGTCTTTGTTAAATAAAAATATAGCTAATTATTAGAAAGATGGGTGTATATGATTTCTATTTAGACAAAAGAAAGAATAATAAAAAAGATGAATATGTGGATATTATATTAGATTATCCCATTGAGATTAATGATGGAGAATATCTCAAAGTTAAACTTGTAGATTTTAAGTTCCTGAATAATTTATATAATATTAGCTCTACGTTGATGAACAATGCTTTTAATATACGGAGATATTCCAAGACATATACTTATGTATATGGTGGTAGTGAATTGTTTTTAAATGATACAGGTTTTTTTGACGACCAGAATGCCTTGCTGGTTACTGAAACTATTGATATAACAATACATCAATCTTCCATCACATATGATAATACAACTTTAACTTATTACAATACTGCCGACATAACTGATGACACTGCGAGTTATTGGGAGAATATATTAACTGATACGGTGGATGTTAGTAGGAAAATGAAACTACATGACACTTATACTTATTTTATTGAAATAACAAGTAACGAAAGAATGACCAGTTTTGATTGTGTTTTTTATAAAGATACACATGTAGGAGCTTCAACTACCGATGTTGATATAATATTACAAAAATATAATACTTCCACTACTACATGGGATATAGTACAAACCAATACTATTACATTTGCTAATAGCGTTCCACAGGAACAAATATCATCAACATTTACAACTACTACACCAGAAGCAAACGATAAATATCGTATAACATCTAATACGGCATCTATGCCATTTACATTATATATTTTAAAATTGCAAGCAGATAAACAAATACCCATTTATGATGAAGGCACTATTGATGAACCTGTTATACATACTATCACCATTCCAGACGGCTTTTATAAAGCATCTACTTATAAAAATACTTTAAATGATTTATTGACTAATTATAAAATAACAACCTCAATTGACTCACTGACAAACAAAATAAAGTTCGCAAATGATAATATTACTTTTGTTCCTACTATTGCCGACCTTGTTGATGACAATTACCAGATTGATCTAGTTATACCTAATATACCTAATATGTTAGAAAATCTCGGTATTACGAACCATCAAGAATATATTAACGTTCCTTTCAATTCTTATTTCGAAAGCAATACTCATATTAATCTAATCAATTTATCTAAAATGATTATCACAACTAACCTTAATTTTCAAAACAAAACTCATAATGAAATTATAAAAGGCAATGAAATACACTGCGGACTCGGCAATATTCTTTGCTGGATAGATACTGATATCGCACCGTTCTCCTGTGTTAAATATAATAACTGGGACGACTTATGTTATAAGATAGTTAATAAACATATCACATCAATAAGATTAAACTTTTATTCTGAGAAGAGCCAACCTATATATATCGATAATGGTTTATTCCATTTGCAAATTAAAAAATTAAATAAAAAATACCTATAATAAAATGAGTACATAATCTATAAAATATATGAAAATATAAAAGTTTATAAAAATTGAGAGAAAAATATAATTATGTACTCCTTTTTATAGTAGTATGAAATCAAAATTAAAATTATTAGATAAAACCGAAGCACTTACCTTACTTTGCACTCGTGCTGCGAGTCGGTGGAGTTTTATTAAGTTCTGTTTTAATATACCATTAGTTTTTACCAGTTCTGCTATGTGTATCATAAATAGTATCAGTCATGATGCGAATGAAGTAAAAATACCTAACATAGTTGTAAATGCTATTAGTGTTTTGATAATGAGTATGCTCAACAATATTAAAGCCGCCGAGAAGTTTGAAAACTTTAAAAAATTATCACAACAGTTTATGTTATTATCCCAGGAGTTGGATAGTATTGAAGGCGATGATATTAGTATTGAAGAATACAAAATGTATGTATTAAAATATGAGAATCTCGTGCAACAAGTTGATTTTGAAGAAATACCAAAATCCTATAAAAATGAAATTAGCAATGCTTATGTTAATGCCAATCGCAATATCCCAATACAGCTTAACGGAACGATAGGCAATATTGTTAAAAAACGAGATAGTAATGAGATAGGATTTAGCAGGGGTATTAATCTTAGTGAGATGGTTTAATTCTCGCATTCAAAACATATTTTATCTTCTTTTTTTCTACTATAATTTCTTATTATTCCTGCATCATTATTAGAATTGCAACGAAGAGGTACATTGCATATTACACAAATCCCATTTTTTAAATTACCGCCCCTCCTCTTATCAAAATTAGGGTCAAATTGTTTAATACATGATGAACCTAAATAAAATCTTTTACCAGTTTCAATATGTGTGCATATATATAATGACGAGTTTTCACCACAACAACAGTAAGTATCTTCGCTATATATATGCGAAGGCTCTTGACTATCAACACCTATAAACTTATCCATTTTAAAATTTCTTTCTTTTGTAAAATGTTTTAATACCTTTATTAATTCGATACGCCTAGCTTTTGCATGGTCAATATTATCTAATTCTTCTAACTCATTAATATTAATAGGTCGTCTTCTCCAAATACCATCTTCCAATTTAAAATTCTTATCATAATAAGCCTTATTATGATTGGGGTATGCTTTTGCCAAATCTACTGATTGTTTTAATTTTTTAACTTCTTTTGCATAAGATGTCATTGTTATATTATATACTTTATATATCTTTATATACTTTATATATAGTTGTATAAGTTGTATAGGTTGTATAGGTTGTATAAGTTTAGGGCATTTTCCCCAAAAATCCCTATAGAGAGTCCTTTAGAGAAAAATTAGGTTAAATGACATACAACTTATACAACCTATACAACCTTATACAACCTATAATTAATCTTCATCTTCATCTTCAATTTCTTTAATACCTATATAGTAGAATATTTGTTGTTTTCCATATCTAATCTTCTTTATACCCATGTCACGAAGCCTATTTCCAAACATAGTAGGTGTTATCCTTTCTCTTGTATGACACATACACTTCGATAATAATACTTTACACATAATCATATCATCAGGATTGTTTGTAATTTCAAGCTTTTCATTAACAAAGCCAAGAACATTATTGCTTTCATTGCAATATTCCTTGCTTTCTTCCATAACAGAATTAGGAGTATTTAATTTAGGCAAGCCTTTAATATTCTGCCAATTGTCAATTAATATACCAATACAAGCATCTCGGTATTTATCAGTTTTAAATAAGTTTTCTAAATTGCGGTCTATTTTTTTTTGCATTTCATTATCAGGTTCATCAACAAACTTGAATGGATACTCAATAACACGAGTTCTTCTCTGAATACCTCCATCAACTTTGGAAAATTGTATCATATCATTTAAACTCATAATAATCTTGAATTGTGGGATAAACTCAATTGGGTTGCTATATAATCCACGTACACATAACACATCTCCTCCTGTTAATTTTTTAGCTCTTGATGTAACTAATTTATCTTCTGCTTCTGGCTCTTGCATAAATAATGCTCTTTTACCTTTTGCATTATGTAGCTCACTTGTTTCATTAGCCCCCTTTGATTGCTTTGTTAATACTTCCGCATTAGGACACAAAGCATATTTACCAAAAGCTTTTTGGTATAATAGTTGTTCAGTTGATTTACCATTGGCGCCAGAACCAGTCTTAAAATAGATTTCTTGATATATATTTCTACCTATTAAACATGAGGTTATAACATCAAGATTATACTTATATAGCTCTTCGCTAAGGTGTAAGTCTTTTAAAAACTTGTATATTTTTTGCTTTACATTTTGGTCAATGTCAGGATTATAATTATAACCAGTTGTGGTATATACATAATCCTCTGGCTCAATAGCTCTAATTGTGCTCGTATTTAAATCATATAAACAATCGTCAAAGCAAAATATATCAGTATTACTATCAAGCTTATTCTCAACAAAATCATTTTGAGCCATAATTGATTTGTAAGCATTTTGCACACTATTTACATAAGAACTATTTTTCAATTGAGCTGCTATTTTCATACACTTTTTACATTTTTCTTCATTTATAGCGCGCTGAATAGGGTCTTCGCAATTCTGATTAAAATTAATAGCTCTTTTTAAAAACAACTTGCATACATCAACTGAACAAAGAGTATTGAAAAATAACCCTTCTTTATCATCTTGCCATACATTATATTTATTTATGACAAACCAAGACTTAGCTTTACTATCATATACCACTTTATCTTTTGATATTAATGATACTACCACAGCAATATCATAATGGGACCCATCACTGCCAAGTGCTATATCAACATAATTAGTAATAGAATTAGTAACTATCTTATTATACTCATCTATACTATCTTCCTTTGCCCAATATTTTAAACTGGCGATGCCCATATTCTTTTTAGTCATTTTATCCCAAAGCTCTTGACATTTACCATTTTCATATTTAATACTTTTTTCAGAAAACTCTTCCCATAGATCCAATAAATCGCTGCTAATATTATATAAGCAAAATCCTACATTTAACCATTTAGCATAATCATCTGCTCGTTTAACACTAAGACAATTTACCAACCCTTTAATGAGTTCGTAATCTTCACATACATTAGTTTTTAATATATCTTTAATAGGGTCAAGTTTTTCAACTTGTCTTTTAGGAAACTTTAAATCATAATCAGTAAAATCTTCTTCAATATAACTGATGCAAAATTTGGAAATATCTTTATTATTATCATAAGGTTTAAATGGGGGCAATACTTCATCAGTATTAGGTTTGCTAATATTACCAATACAGGACATAGCTCGGTTTGTATCATATACAGCATTATCGAAACAATTTATTTTATTATCTTCTAGAAGTGTTTTAATATTATAATTACTTATTCTTATTTTATCTAAGCACATATGATATGAATATTTTATCTTATCTCCTTTTGCACGAGGATCGCGATACGTCACATATATATCTTCTATGGAATCTAAATTAAATAAGTTTTGGATTATAATTTTCTTTTCTAGTATATCAACATCATAGTCATAGCTAGTATCATCTGAATCTACTTCTTTATCTACTTCAAAATAAGGCTTTACTTGTTGTCCTTCTTTTCCAACGAGCTCACATACATACTTGATTTTTGCTACTGTTTCGTTATACTTATTTAAATCAGTTATAATATTTTGTTTGTGTTTTTTGGTTTTCATATCTGCCAGTATTACTTGTTTAAACCCCATTATACTATATGTATCCATTTTATTATTTTACTCTTGCTATACTTAATATATTATATCTTCCTTTTATATACTTTATAAAAAAATAAGTTATTATTGAGCTAGTTGAGCGAGCTTGGCTTTTCTCTTATAGTAATCTTCGCGAGACTTCTGTCTCATCTTTTCTGCAAATACGGGGTCACTATTATACCTCTCTCTTTTATATTTTTTAATGCGTTCTTTTTCAGCTTCATAAAACTCGGGGTTAATTTTAATCTTTTTATTATAACATTTTTTAGCTGCATTTCTTAACTGCTGTGCTTTTAGGGAAGACTTAATTTCATCTATCAAGGTAGTATCTACCATTATAATGTATATATAATAGGGCTATATTTCTTATATACTTTACAGGTTGTATAGGTTGTATAAGTTGTATGTCATTTAACCTAATTTTTCTCTAAAGGACTCTCTATAGGGATTTTTGGGGAAAACGCCCCAAACTTATACAACCTATACAACCTTATACAACCTATACAACTTATAAAGTATATAAGGATATATTAAGTATAGTATGAAAATGACAACGGCTATCTTCCGAGGATATACATGTGAGCTAAATGATGGTGTATTAACATATCAAGGTGTTACTCAATTCGTATCGTGTTGCTATTGCAAACAACTCATGACGATTCATGCTAAGAAAAATAGCCAAGTATATTTAACCTGCTTGCCTTGTCGTGAGGAACTCAAAGAGAAAAGAAGAGCTAATCGTGTTCGCCCTCAATTCATTCCAGACGAAGACTAATCGCTGTCACTCAACACCTTACGATACTTACTAGATTGCACTACACCATGCCCCATCTGGATAGCTATTTTTTGCCTCTCGTTATTGCTTATATTGAGATTATTAAGATATGTTGCATAGCTTATTCGAATCCATCGAACAGTTATATTAGCATCTTCATATACCTTATTAAAAATATTCGTAACAATTCTTACGAAGTTAGCTTTTTTATAATTTAAGATAGATTGGTGCGTTTTAATTTTATTCTCTTTTATATAGGTCAATAATAGAGTTGCGAGTTCTTTGGGAACTTGAACTTCTACCCTTCCAAATGTATTGCTTGTCTTATAGTTGTTCCAAACGAATCTATCTGGATATTTTCTTTTCATAATCAAGTAGTTCGTATCATTTCTCATCTTGTATTTCGCACCTTCCGTTATTAAAACCACTCCACAATACTCCAACCTTCTCGGTGGCAAAAGTGAATATAATCCAAATATAAGCTTTTCCTCATTAGTATCTAATTTTTCCAAATGAGACATGATAGTTTCTGTGCTAAAATCGCGAATAATCTTGTTAGCATCTTCATCGCTAACTTCATTGTTATCGCGTTCGAACTCGTATTTTTGGTGTAAGTCCATAATATATTTTGAATAAAACTCATGCTTCTTTTTAAAACTGCTATCAATCGTGGAGAGAATTGCGAGCATTTTTGTATATGGTGTGAGATATACTTTAAGACTATTTTCGTTAGGGTATTTTTCTTTCATGTGCATTGGAAAAGATAAGTTTACGTATTGCAGATATCTTTTTATTAATGTTAAATCGTTATCGTGCATCGTCGCGGGGTCCGTAAAAAGTCTTCTCAATATATCATCTAAATCGCCGTTAACCTGTGTAGCGAACATAATATGGTTGCGAGTAATAATCTTGATGTATTGCTCACGTGTTGCCTCCTTTATTTTTATTTCCGTTGTAGATACTGGTGTTTCTTTTTCCTCCTTTTTTCTTTGCCGATAGTCTCTCATATATTGCATTTTATATTCCTTGTGATTATTAATAAGTAGTTGATTCTCCATTTATAAAAAGTATATATAATAATAAAATATATAATTACACGCATATATCAGTTTTAAAAAAGGAGTACATAATCTTTATAAAAGTCTAAAAATATAAAAGTTTTTAAAATCATAAAAATAATTAAATTATGTACTCTTTTTTTTAAGGTATATGAAATGATAAAGGTTTTTTATATTCTGTTTTAAAATACTTACCATATTTTCATTTTTTCACGATTCTAAGGCTACTACCCACGAGTTTTGCCCAAAATCACTTAATTATGCTATTCTTCTAACTTGCATATTACCGCCTCTTGTTATAAAAACATCCCCTGTTGCTCCTTCCCTATATCCCCATACTGATACTACATCTGTCGTTTCTAAATATAACAGTGTATTACCACTTTGCGCATTCTCACAATTCTCGGAGCTGTTTGCACGAAATCTCATATAACTACCTCCTACACCTTGTAACCTACCATCAGGGTCAGCATTATTAACTTTTATAGATGTTATTATATTTTTTCTGTCGTAACCATGATATCTACTTCTCATTAACATACAATAATCAATATGATAATAACCATTTGCAGGAACACTGATACCACTACTCGTAACAGAGAAATTACCAACATTTATAGGAATATTAGTAGAATTAATATACGGTGCTATTGCACCAGGTTCTGTTAATTGGGTCATTATTGCTGAAAAATCTAATAGGAAATATACTTTTAAAAATGTAGGAGCAAATAAATAAGATGGTATTGTTGGTATAGTTGGTAAATTATATAGACTATTATATGAATTTGTTGTTGCTACTGGTGCTAATGAAGGTAAATTATATAAACTATTATATGAACCTGATGTTGCTACTGGTGCTAAATTAGGTTTATTTGTTAAATCATTATAATTTTCACTAAATAATGTAGGAAGATTAGTTAAATCATTGTAGTTTCCACTAAATCCACCACCACCACCAGTAACATCAAATTGATTATTAGTATTATTCCAAGTCAAATTAGTTCCAGCACTTGATGCTAATACAGTTCTTACATCAGTATCGTCATATACACTGCTAATAACATCTCCATTCGGTAATTTTAAATCCTTAGCAAACTCAATATATGAGGGATGTGTAGTTGATATATTATTATTTAACGCTACTAAATCGCTTGTATTCGTAGCAATATTACCAGCATTCGTAGCAATATTAGTAGTATTAGTAGCAATATTAGTAGTATTAGTAGCAATGTCAGTAGTATTAGTTGCTATATCAGTAGTATTAGTTGCTATATCAGTAGTATTAGTAGCAATATTAGTAGTATTAGTAGCAATATTAGTAGTATTAGTTGCTATATCAGTAGTATTAGTTGCTATATTAGTAGTATTAGTAGCAATGTCAGTAGTATTAGTTGCTATATTAGTAGTATTAGTAGCAATATTAGTAGTATTAGTTGCTATATTAGTAGTATTAGTAGCAATATTAGTAGTATTAGTTGCTATATTAGTAGTATTAGTTGCTATGTCAGTAGTATTAGTTGCTATACCTGATGCTGTTGTTAAATTTGTTCCATCACCAAAATCAATTCGTGGTGTTCTAATAGTAGTAGATGTTTGAATATCACCCGTCACATCAAGGGGATAATCCGGCATACTGTTTAATATCCCAACATATCTATCATCTCTTTGTATAGTAACCGCTGGTTCTAAATCTATATTACCATCGTCATCTAAATCAGCACTAATCTTTAATTTATTAAATTGACTATCATAATATATCATCATACCTGTGTAATAAGGATAACTACCACTATCGGCAAAAACAATAACAGAACTAACATCTCGGTTATTAGCACCAATCATTGCAAATCTAAGAGGAGAGGTATTATATGGTGATGGACCTAGTTGCATACTGACAGACGACTTATTTAAAGTCTCCCCAGTACTAAACCTTTCACTGCCATTATGTTGAAAGCGTATTTTATTAGAAATACCAGAAGGACAATGAATAATAGTATCTGAATTATTTTCAAATTGTAATCTTCTTTGACTATCCGTTGAATTAAACCATAAATCTGTATCAAATAGGTTTATGCCACTACTAATAAGTGGTAATCCAGTATTGACTTGATTAATAGGATATACAGCACTTCTTGCATCAGTATCAGTATATCCACCACCAGTAACATCAAATTGATTATTAGTATTATTCCAAGTCAAATTAGTTCCAGCACTTGTAGATAATAAAGTTCTTACATCAACATCGTCATATAAACTGCTAATAACATCTCCATTCGGCAATTTTAAATCCTTAGCAAACTCAATCCACGAGGGATGGGTAGTTGATATATTATTATTTAACGCTACTAAATCGCTTGTGTTTGTTGCAATATTAGTAGTATTAGTAGCAATATTAGTAGTATTAGTTGCTATATTACCAGCATTCGTAGCAATATTAGTAGTATTAGTTGCTATATTACCAGCATTCGTAGCAATATTAGTAGTATTAGTTGCTATTCCAGATAAATTAGGTTTATTTGTTAAATCATTATAATTACCACTAAATCCAACAAGAGTAACATCAAATTGATTATTAGTATTATTCCAAGTCAAATTAGTTCCAGCACTTGTAGATAATAAAGTTCTTACATCAACATCGTCATATAAACTGCTAATAACATCTCCATTCGGCAATTTTAAATCCTTAGCAAACTCAATCCACGAGGGATGTGTCGTTGATATATTATTATTTAATGCTGTTAAATTGCTTGTGTTTGTACCAATATTAGTAGCATTTTGCGTAATTTGATTTTGTAATACTAATACTTGACTTGCTAAATTAGTATTAAATGCTTGATTTAATGAATTACCTAACGCTATTACTTCGTTTTGAATATCAACGAAACTTGTTAAAGTTGTATTATCCGCAAAAGTAATAGTTCCCACTTTTAAACCCACGCTACATTCAACCTCATTATGTTTCAATATTAACAAATCAGTTGTATCGTGTTTAAACTTGGTTGTTGATGTTGTAAGGTTAGCAGTCTCAGGTAATCTTGAAAATATCCATTCATTAGTACTATCATCTAAAATAATACTTGATGTATCTTTAAAATTATTAACACCAGCTGCGGTCTGTTTTTGAGTTGCAGTGTATATTGTAAAAAATGCTCCAACATCATTATTAACATTTTCTAAAAGTAGATTACCATTTACTTCTACTTCCGTATCAAAAACTTGATATTTTTCAGTTTCACTTACTTTTTTAAATACATCTGCTTCTTGTATTGTTCTCCTGCTACTAATAGTTGTGACACTTTTTTCAGTCACCGCCGAACCAGATTTCAAACTATTTGCTTTAATCGTTTTGTAAGGTGTTAGTTCTTTTAATATAAAATTACCATCAGCGTCATCAGTAATTCTTGTAAATTGAGTTATATCAATTAACCGTTTTTTATTAAATAATTGTTGCTCTGCTGTTGATGCTGGATATTCAAACAACGGGGCATTATATAATTTTAAATCATATAATATACCATTAGCATCAAGCGTATTATTTAAATCTAAATGTAATTTTGATGGTTCTATAATTTGTATTGGAGACCAAGTAACTGTTATTAATCCGTGAAACGCACCATTAATATACCAAAAGTAATTAGTATCAATATTGTATAAAACAATAGCATTATCATTATCTAAAAATGTATCATTATTAGGATTGTTGAATATGAATGTTTGCGCACCACCATTAGGATTTGTAAGAAATAATAAATAATTAAAATTAGCACCTTGAACTATACCTGCTATAATAATAGTATCTTGACCATCATTTCTTTTAAAATTAATAACACCATGCGAAGCAAGTTGTATAGGTCTATGGATAAACGAGATAGTATTATGAGTAGTAAAATTATATAATGCAGGGTGTTCTAATACACTACTTCCACCTGCCAACCCACTAACCGACTTCTGGTTAGTATTAGGGTCACCATATACTACTGATATTTGAGTTGTCTCAACTAAATCAAAAGCATTTGTTCCTGATTTGTTAGTAAAATTGTTATTAAAATCATAACTACATATTGGTGATATATTTGTTGTTGAACCTAACAAAGGAGGCATCACATTCGTAATTAGGTCACGATATAAAAATCTTCTAACAGTAGCGTCACTAATATTAGTATTATTTACACAATTAAAAAAGTATGTAACAATCTCCAATGAAGGGTCGCCAGGTGTATCACGCTCCCGATGTTGGTATAGATATGTTATATCACCATCCACTAATTCTATTTCAGTATCAATTAATTCAAATCTGCTAAATGTAGAATTAAATATATTAAACGGGGTGAAGTGGTCTGTAAATTGTATTTTAGATGTAAATAACAAATCAGTATTCGTCTTATCATAATATAATAATGGTTCAAAATTGTTTCTCAATATTATTTCAAACTCTTTCGTAGTATGGTTATAATCTAAACTTCCTGATGTAGTCTGGTCTGTTACAAATAATTTATCAATATTTACAAAGGCATTTAAAGTTGAAAGGTTATCGGTGGATATATCACTGCTCCTAATACTATTTAACTGTTGTGCTGGTGTTAATTCATCATAAGCAAAACCTCCATTTATAAGAACTCGTCTAGCATCAAAAACATCTGCATAAAATTCTTTTACTTTTAAGTATCTTGGAATCTCTACTGTTTCGTAATAATAGTTATATTTAATTAAATTATCTAACTTTAATC
>Ga0209714_1000628_pt1 | contig 20772 bp, 20 predicted proteins | sample COGITO_mtgs_1104_5_FD_185517 | JGI IMG/M metagenome (GOLD analysis project Ga0209714, IMG submission 185517) | Pelagic marine microbial communities from North Sea - COGITO_mtgs_110414 (SPAdes) (version 2) | ecosystem: Environmental > Aquatic > Marine > Epipelagic ...
CAAATATGTGATAATAATGTTTATAAGTTTACTACCAATTATTCTAATTACCTATTTGATATAAAATATTTATATAGCCCAATAACTCCAACATACATAAATAACATACAATCAATCATTACAGATAATAATTTAGTGATTTATTCTGATGATACATCTTTAGATTATTATTCAAACAAAGAAGGAATAAAACGTTTTGATTTCGCAAATATAGGAAGTTACACAAAGGATTTTTCAAATAATGATTTAACAAATTATATACCAAATATTGAAACAACAATTGCAGAAAGTCCAAAAGCAGGAACAGGTCCTGCTTTGAAAGTAACACAATATGGTACCGGTAATGGCGATTCAGTAGCATTATTTAATGCGGGAACAGAAGGTGATTCCATGGAAATAGATTATAAAGGAGACATAAATATGTATAAAAATGTGGATATTTATGGCGATATAAGTGCTAATGATGCTTCTTTTAATAATGTGGAAATAAAAACTGACTTGAACGACAATGACCCTTTAATTAAGTATGTATCAGGTAACAGTTATATTTGGAGCGATAATAATGTAGAAGAAGTCGCACGTAATGATGCTTCTTTTAATGTTGTTGTTTGGAGAAGGGTAAGTCAAGGAGGGCATGACAATTATTTAATAAGTAGCGAGTTTCAATTGTTTATTGGAGGACAAAATATTTTACCTAGTGGTTATGAACTTTATAATAGTAATGGGTTTAATAATAGAGCAACCGCATTTTATAGATGGAATACTAAGGCTATCCACCGCGCGGGGTCTCCTCATCAAGAAACTTCATTATTTAATTCTAATATAGATGGTGCTTGGGGATATAGTTTAAATCCACAATCAGACAATAGTTTAATCATATTTTTAAAATCATCTTATAATATTAAGGATATTCAATCTATTGTTGTATATGGACAATTAGAAACGAATGGTTCTGTTCATGTTCATAGCAAACGTTCTAAGGGCACCATGTTAGAATTATATAATGATACTAATGACGTTAATTTAATTAATCCGTTGTTATCTACACATAAAATAGATACCGAAGAATTATATCACGCTTACAGGTGGGATTTCCCAGCAATAATTGATTATAATAACTTTACAACTTCACTATCCACGACACAAATATATAATGGTAATGTTTTTAAGTTTGCTACGAACTATATAGATAGTAATTTGTTTTTTGAACTTCCTAACAATACAAGTATAGATAATGTCCATATATTACCTAATCCAGATAATACACAAACATTTAATGTTGTTGTTTGGAGAAGGGTAAGTCAAGGAGGACATGACAATCACTTAGTAAATAATGAGTTTCAATTGTTTATTGGAGGTCAAAATATTTTACCTAGTGGTTATGAAGTTTATAATAGCGGTGATTTTAACAATAGAGCAACCACACATTATAGATGGAATACTAAGACGATCAACAGACGAGATGCTGAACCTGAATCACTATTATTTGATTCAAATTTTTCAAATGATTATTGGGGACACAGTAATACTGCAAATCTAGATAATAGTTTAATCATATTTCTAAAATCATCCTATAATATTAGAGATATTCAATCTATTGTTGTATATGGACAATTATTCTCGAATGGTTCTGTTCATGTAGATAGCAAACGAGCTAAAGGTACCATATTAGAATTATATAATGATACTAATGACGTTAATTTAATTAATCCGTTGTTATCTACACATAAAATAGATACCGAAGAATTATATCATGCTTACAGGTGGGATTTCCCAGCAATAAATGAGTATACATTCGGATTTGCAAGTTCGCCATCTATCACACAAATATATAATGGTAATGTTTATAAGTTTGCTACAAACCGTAAAGAAGTTTTATTAAATAAATACAATATAAAAGCCCCAGTTCCTACACAAACATTTAATGTTGTTGTTTGGAGAAGAGTTAGTAATTCTGAACCTAGTACCGGAGGGTATGACAATCATTTAATAAGTGGCGAGTTTCAATTGTTTATTGGAAATGTAAATATTTTACCTAGTGGTTATGAACTTTATAATAGTAATGGGTTTAATAATAGATCAACCGCATTTTATAGATGGAATACTAAGGTTCTACATAATATAACTAATTATGAAACATATTTATTTGATTCTAGTTTTTCAGGTGCGGGACATAGTTTAAATACACAATCAGACAATAGTTTAATCATATTTTTAAAATCATCTTATAATATTAAGGATATTCAATCTATTGTTGTATATGGACAATTAGAAACGAATGGAACTGTTCATCCTAATAGCGTACGTGCTAAAGGTACCATATTAGAATTATATAATGATACTAATGACGTCAATTTAAATAATCCGTTAATTTCAACAAATATGATTGATGACACGCATTTATATCACGCTTACAGGTGGGATTTTCCAGCAATAAATGAGTATACATTCGGATTTGCAAGTTCGCCATCTAACGCACAAATATATAATAATAATGTTTATAAGTTTACTACCAATTATTCTAACTACCTATTTGATATAAAATATTTATATATCCCAATAACCCCAACATACATAAATAACATACAATCAATCATTACAGATAATAATTTAGTGCTTTATTCTGATGATACATCTTTTGATTATTATTCAAACAAAGAAGGAATAAAACGTTTTGATTTCGCAAATATAGGAAGTTATACAAAGGATTTTTCAAATAATGATTTAACTAATTATATACCAAAGGGTGAAACAACAATTGCGGAAAGTCCAAAAGTAACAACGTTATACAATAATGGGTTAATGGGGGTGACAACATTTAAAGACAACGTAAATATAAATGGTGATTTACAATTACAAACACTTCTATACAATGGAATATTTCATATAAATGGCACTACTACTGGGAAAAATAATGGTCAAATGGTATCTTTAAGTGGTGACGGTTTAACATTTTCTACTATAGAAGATGATGGTGTATGTAATATATATAAATATAATGGGACTACATGGAATAAAATAGGCGTTATAACTTCATCTAATTTTATTTTGACAGTATCAAAATTAAATGAAAATGGAACAATAATTGTTGTTGGGAGAAATGGGAATAATACAAATGGTTACGCTCTTAGTTATTTGGTTTATAAATATAATGGTTCTGTATGGAATCAATATGGTTCTTTCAATGGTTCTGGTGCGATGTATAGTCATAATCAATTATCACTAGATATAAATGCATCGGGTTCAAGAATTGTATTAAAATTTGGAAGAACTACTATAAATGGACAGGACGGACATGGATATTTCAGAACATATGAAGATAATGGAAATAATTATGCACAAATTGGTGGAAATATTTACCCTTATTATAATAATCATTACCTGTCTATCAAAATGAGTGGTGATGGTTCAACCATTGCTTATACTACTAGTAATTTTAATACTATGTTAACAGCAAGATATAATGGAAGTTCTTGGGTATCATTACCTTCAATAGATATTAATGGGACATTTGATAATGGGATAAGTTTAAGTTATGATGGAAATATTCTTGCTATCGGGGAGCCTTACGCTGACGAAGCAGGAACCGACTCAGGAAGAACACGAATATTTCAGTACAATGGAAATTGGGTGCTAAAAGGGCAAATAAATGGTTCAGGTTCGGGTATTAAAAGTGGTACATCTGTAAGTTTAAGTTCTGACGGAAATACAATTGCTATAGGAGAACCTTATGCAGATTATGAAGAAGAAGCAGGAACCGATACAGGAAGAACCAGAATATTTCAATACAATGGAAATTGGGTGCTAAAAGGAAAAATTAATGGTTCAGAAGTGGGTATTAGAAATGGGTCGTCAGTAAGTTTAAGTTACGACGGAAATACAATTGCTATAGGAGAACCTTACGCAGACGAAGTAGGAACCGACTCAGGAAGAACACGAATATATCAATATAATAATTATAATATAAATATTAATAATTTAATAAAAGATATTTTGTTAAATATACCTACAATAAATATTAGTAATTATATCAAATATTGAATAAAGTATGAAATACACTATTTGGATATAAAGTGTAAATAACAAAAGAAGAATATGATATTTCAGGTGGATGTATAGGTTCTTACCATTGTGGATAGATTTAATAATTTTATTTATAAAAATCATCAACGGAATTGAACAGCTTTATTAACCATTTATTGATATGTGTTCATAGACTCGAACTGCTTACATTTGTCTCATAAGACCAACTCTCTAACCAACTGAATATTTTCATCTACAGTCCACCACTCTACCATCTGAACTAATCCTATGTAATCCTATGTAATCCTATGTAATCCTATGTAATTCTATGTAATACTACGTAATACTATGTAATACTATGTAATCCTAAGTAATCCTATGTAATCCTACATAATAGTAGAAATGAGTGACATAATAGTAGAAATGAGTGACATAATAGTAGAAATGAGTGACATAATAGTAGAAATGAGTGACATAATAGAGTGTCATAATAGTAGAGTGACATAATAGTAGAGTGACATAATAGTAGAGTGACATAATAGAGTGACATAATAGTAGAAATGAGTGGCATAATAGTAGAAATGAGTGACATAATAGTAGAAATGAGTGGCATAATAGTAGAAATGAGTGACATAATAGTAGAAATGAGTGGCATAATAGAGTGACATAATAGAGTGTCATAATAGTGTCCAAAATGTTATACGAAGAGTCTTACGGGGAGGCGCTGGTTTTAAACAAATTCAAAAATATTTTTTGGAAACGTATTTAAGAGATCTTTCTATAACTCGAACCCACACGCCTCTGGGTTATTCTCAAAATATTTATGAATTTGTTTAAGAACCATACTTCAGGGTAACCATTTTTTGTGCACAAATTTCGATCTCCATTACAAAGTGATTAGAACGGTTTTATTCAAAGCATCTCTTGAAATCTTCATATCAGCATTAACTTCCAAGACAACTTGTTCGTCAAAAGCCTCGAAGCAATCAGAACAATATGTGGTGCATACATTTCATTTGGATTAATCACATATTTGGACGCCTAGTTGTCTCCGAATACGTCACATGTTTAAACAGGATTTGGTAATCATTGCAAGATGAGAGTGTCTCGTAAAATTGATATTAAGATTATTTCTATATACTTTTATGGCGTCTTTATTTATCAAGCAAAGTATCGATTTTTTTCTAGACGTATATAGTGATGTTATACAAGACGAAAAACGCATACCTCCTCTTGAAAATTTAAAACAACTTATGTATAACAAATTGAAAGATTATGAAACAATTAAGAGACAAGAAAAAAAGAAGAAAAAAAAAGAAGTAAAAAAGGAAGAAAAGGAAGAAGAAAAGAAGGAAGAAAAGGAAGAAAATGAAGAAAAGGAAGAAAAGGAAGAAGAAAAGGAAGAAAAAAATAAAATAAAACAAACAGAACTTATACAACAAGGTATTATTGTGCCATTTCTCCCAAAAGAAATAGATTATGCAGGTTGTAAAGCTTTAAAGTTATATCCAGCTAAACAAGGTAAACGCGAAGGTTTGTTTCTACCTTGTTGTGCCCCACCGAAAGAAAATGGTTTTTGTGTTGCATGTTTAAAAAGTGGTAATAATTATGGTTGTTTAGACGAACGTCTTAAATCGAAAGGGTTATATAAATCGTCTAATAATAAAAATGAAATAAGTTACAAGGATTGGTTTAAAGATAATAAAAAACATACATACGAAGATATGCGAAATAAACTTAAACATATAGGTGTTAAGTTATCTATATTTGAAGAAAAAATGAGGCATAGGTCGCCTTCTATAAGTTCAGACGAAGGTGAAGACAGTATTTCTGAAATAATAAAGGATGGTATTGTATATCATATTACTAACAATAATACAATATTTAACGATGATGGCGAGTTAGTTGGAAGAATAGATGAAGAAGGAGAACCCTTATGGAATTGATTGTAAATTTGTCTATGTTTTCTTGAAATAAAAATATATTTACCACATTTTTTATTATTTAAAATATATTTTACCACATTTTTTTATTATTTATTGAAATTTATTAACAATTATTTTTATAGTATTTTTCATATTTACAGCATGTCTTTTGACTGGTACATATACCAATATTTAATATTGATAATTTGTTGTTATATTCTAAGAATGTTTCCCAACCATACGGACATTTAATATTAGAAACCTGTTCTTTTAAACATACATTATATTCAATATGACTTGTATAACATGTTTGAAACTTACAATATTGTAATTCGGTTGCAAATACTGTGTTTAATAAAAGAATAAGTTTCATTTTATCAACATATAATCTATGTTATCGTTTCAATTTTACTCCTTTGATAATTTAGAATTTGAAGGAGTTTCCACTTTAATAAAAAATTGAAACGTAAATTATTCTTATGTAATCTCATACAATATAATGGCTTACCTATCGTTCAACATCCAACGCGTTCCCAACTTCGTTAAAGAATGGGTATTTATTAACACATTCAAAGAAGCGTTCGGGGACGTTGAAGTAAAACTCGATATCCACATTAAAACAGACACCAGAACCAACTATGACTTTCAGATGTTATTCGTTCATATATCGACCGATGAACCTGGTGAGGAACTTATAGAATTCAAGGAACGTCTTCAGGAAGAAGGTGAAGTATGGATTTATTACGACGATAAACACTACTTCAAGACAAGGAAAATCGTTCATAAAACACAAAAACGTATCATAAGCAAGAAAGATATGGAGGAAATTAAAAAGTCCTTGCAAAAGACACATATCACGAGTGAAGAATCGACTGAAGAAGCGACTGAAGAATCGACTGAAGAAGCAACTGAAGAAGCAACTGAAGAGGCGACTGAAGAAGCAACTGAAGAGGCGACTGAAGAATCGACTGAAGAAGCAACTGAAGAAGTATAGAAAAACAAAAAAAAATGGGGGAAAACCCTATTTTTTTTGGTAGTCTTTGTTTACTCAAATAAAAAATAGGGTTTTCCCCATTTTTTATGTTTTTTTTATGTTTTTATGTTTTTTTATGTTTTTTTAGAATTTCTGGTTTTTCAAAAACTTAATATGTTCCTCCCAAGCTACATATGTCTCCGTTTCCTTATCGTCATCTTGTAAATAAAGATTCATATATTTGGTGTCCCGATCGCGAGCAATAAGCCTCTTACGCTGACGTTTTTCAAAACGATGTTTTAGTTCTTTATTATCTTCAATAATAGAGAACCTGGAAGGTGGGGTGTTTTTGTTCATGATGTAATCTTCGTTATTCATTGTTGATATTACTATAGATATTTTTCATATCAATTTTTTTTTTTAAAATTGATATGAAGAGTAAATAAATAACTTTATAAAATGGCTCTTACAATTATTTCATTCAACGTTCCATACGTTCCTATCCATGTTAAACCATACGATATTGAATGCATCTTTAAAAAAGAATTTGGAGACATCAATATAAAACTTGATATTATCGTGAAACTTGACATAAATACGAATTGTGAATTTATTGTTTTATTTGTTATTCTAAGCACTACAGACCCGTCCGAAGAACTTCTAGAATTTAAACAAAGAATCGAACACGAAGAAGTGTTGTTTTATTACGATGATATAGGTAATTATTTTGAGGCCACGACTATCATTCCAAAAAAACGTAAATGTTTCATTAGTAATGAAGATATCGAAGAAGTTAAATTGTCATTCAATAATACATTCGAAAATGCTGCTGAAGAATAATAAAAAAATGGGGGTTAAACCCCTATTTTTTTTACTATTTGTTTCAATTTTTTAAGACCCTAAAAAATTGAAACGAAAATCATTCTTATGTAATCTCATACAAATAGTATATAATGGCTTACCTATCGTTCAACATCCAACGCGTTCCCAACTTCGTTAAAGAATGGGTATTTATTAAGACATTCAAAGAAGTGTTCGGGGATGTTGAAGTAAAACTCGATATCCACATTAAAACAGACACCAGAACCAACTATGACTTTCAGATGTTATTCGTTCATATATCGACTGATGAACCTGGTGAGGAACTTATAGAATTCAAGAAACGCCTTCAGGAAGAAGATGAAGTATGGATTTATTACGACGATAAACACTACTTCAAGACAAGGAAAATCGTTCATAAAACACAAAAACGTATCATAAGCAAGAAAGATATGGAGGAAATTAAAAAGTCCTTGCAAAAGACACATATCACGACTGAAGAGGTGACTGAAGAGGTTGCGGAAGAAGCGACTGAAGAGGTTGCGGAAGAGGTATAGAAAAAAAAACAAAAAAAAAATGGGGAAACCCTATTTTTTTTGGGTAGTCTTTGTTTACTCAATAAAAAATAGGGTTTTCCCCCATTTTTTATGTTTTTTATAGATCCTCCCAACTTTCAACCTCCTCAGCTACCAGAGGACTATTATCTTCCGCTTTTTCTGTCGTTTTTTCTTCCGCTTTTTCTTCCGTTTTTTCTTCCGTTTTTTCTGTTGTTTTTTCTTCGGCGGAACTTTTTGCCAATTTCCAGATTTTTACTTGTTCACGATGCTGGATTAGTATGTCTGTAAGAGCCATGAGGGTGATATTTCTAGTCTCTGACGCATTAATCTTTGGCCAACTGGTCGAATCTCCCTCTTGAAAAGAACGATATCCGGAACCTTGAATGTGTGCGTTGATGATGCGTTTAACCCACTTCTCACGACTTGAACGCTTGATGTTGAAATCTGACTGATAGATCATGTTGTTGATGGTCTTGATATCGTGTTCGCATTGGTCTTCCTCAAACAATACAACACTCGCATTCCACATCTGGATTGCGTTCCAAGATACAGCTCCGCGTTTTTTACCCCAAGTAAGAGATAATGGTTTGTCTCCCAAAATTGCCTTTTGTTTTGCGTCATATGCTTTGAATTGCGTCATAATTATAATACTTTTGTATGAGTTGATTGATACTGATTTTTTAATTCAATTTTCTATTCGATGTTTTCTATTGTATTCGTTGTTTTCTATTGTATTCGATGTTTTCTATTGTATTCGATGTTTTCTATTGTATTCGTTGTTTTCTATTCGATGTTTTCTATTGTATTCGATGTTTTCTATTGTATTCGTTGTTTTCTATTCGATGTTTTCTATTGTATTCGATGTTTTCTATTGTATTCGTTGTTTTCTATTGTATTCGATGTTTTCTATTAAATGTTTCTAAAAAAAATTGATTAAAAAAATCATTATCAACAACCTCATAACCATCTTATTAAATATGTGTCGCTATTACTACGGAGCCATCGAGGGGAAATTTTGGTTTGCGGTCCAATGTTCTTCTATGATTGAGAACTACGGAGGTTGGATTAATCATGATCAAATCAACTGGTGTGGTTGTGATTGCCGAGTGGATGTTGATGATGACACCTATTGTTCAAATTGTTTCGAGTCTTTTGACGATCATAAACAAGTTGTCTTGGAATATGATATACAACTCGAAGAAAACGGAAGTATTCCAACATTTGAGGGATGTTTACCTGATATGGAGATTACAAGAGATGATTTTGAAGAAACAGTACTTCCGTTTATCTCTGAAAAAGAATCACTCTGCAAAGAATGGTTGGAGGAGTTCGTAATTTCCGATGAAAAAGGACACAGATATGTAGCAACTATAAAAAATGGTTGCCCTGAAGAATACCTGTCGACCATTGCTGATTGGTGTATGCTAAAACAAATTCAGAAATATTTTGATAATAACCCAGAGGCAGATGAATGCCAGTTCGAGGGGGAAATATAGAAAAGTCTATCCCAAATACGTTTCCAAATGAAAAATAAAAAAAAAAAAAATGGGAAAACCCTATTTTTTTTTGGTAGTCTTTGTTTACTCAATAAAAAATAGGGTTTTCCCCATTTTTTATGTTTCTAAAAAAAATTGATTAAAAAAATCATTATCAACAACCTCATAACCATCTTATTAAATATGTCTGTTTCCATCATCGCTCAACGTTTTGCCTCTTACGCCGTAAAGTTGGACAATATCGCAGAATTGTCTGAATTTGAACTTGCTGTAAAGTTTACCGATTTAGAGAAGGAATACAACCGCGCAAAACGTGCGGAGAATGCTCGTTTTAAAAACTTGTCAGATGAAGATAAACAATCGGAAACTGAAAGACTCAAGCGCGAAAAGGCCGAAAAACGCGATGAAATCAAGGAAAAACGCAAGCAGCTTCAGAGAAACAAGACGAAAGATGAAAAGGCACTTGAGCGTGAAGAAAAATCTAAAAAACGCGAAGAACGTTCCAATAAAAAACGCGAAGAGCTTGGGGAAGAAGAGTATGATCGTCTTATGGAGGAAAAACGTTTGAAGATGTCCGAACTTCGTGCCAAAAGAACGAAGAAAGCCACTGAAGAAGCTGCCGAAGAAGCTGCCGAAGAAGCTGCCGAAGAAGCTGTCGAAGAAGAAGCTGTCGAAGAAGAAGCTGTCGAAGAAGAAGCTGTCGAAGAAGAAGCTGTCGAAGAAGAAGCTGTCGAAGAAGAAGCTGTCGAAGAAGAAGCTGTCGAAGAAGAAGCTGTCGAAGAAGTTGCCGAAGAAACTGACGATATAGACTCGGATGATGAAATCCTCGTTCCAGAACCAGAACCAGAACCAGAACCTAAAAAGGAGAAAAAGGAGAAAAAGGAGAAAAATGAGAAAAAGGAGAAAAAGGAGAAAAAGGAAAAAAAGGAGAAAAATGAGAAAAAGGAGAAAAAGGAGAAAAAATAATCAGAAAAAAACACAAAAAAATGGGGGAAACCCCTATTTTTTTTACACAGATTAAATAGGGTTTTCCCCCATTTTTTACACCTCTTTCAAAGACGTTATTGAGGAACCATTCAAAAAACCACACCGGCATTCGTGTAAATCACCGAACAACAATTCAGGGAGACCCGGATTCTAAACCATTACTTAAAATTATAACAAGATATAAATACTTCTCTTTTATTTTAATATACAATGAAAACCTTTTATGTATGTAGTTTTGGTGGTTCAGGGTCTACTTTACTGGCAAACTCGTTGAAGCCGTATGGACGAGTAGAGCATATCCATTCACGTAATCCTCCATTAGAGTTAGAATACGTAGGGAATAACAAAGGAGGCGACGCTTACTTTGAATGGTTTAATGGAATAAAAGTTCCTGAAAGTGAATTGGACGATATTATTGTCATATTTATTTATAAAGACCCTATTAAGGCTATTTATTCCAGATATATACCATATTATAAAGACTGTCATAAAGATCACATGGACCACGTTCAAACCAACAGAAACGTCGAATTGAAAGACGTCCTTTCCCAGAAAAAAGATTTATTTGGCATAACTGAGTTCTATAATAACTATGCTACTAAAAATAAAAAAAGAAATTATAAAATACACTGTATTAAGTATGAAGATATGTTTGAAAAACAAAATGAACTATGTGGGGTATTAGGAGTTGGACCATTAAAATTATTCAAAAGAGAAACTTCGAAGAATTATTCACATTATACAGAACTGTCAGAAATATACAAAGACCTTATAGACGACATGAATAACCGAAGTTTTATTGAAAAAACATAATTATTAAGAACAACATAAGTCATCACATTCGCCTATAAGTTACTTGACGTATTGTCTTGAAAATTGATACAAAAAAACTACATTATATATGGTATGGCGAATATATATATATTACGTGAGAAACTACTCACAACCGATTACGAAAATATACCGAATGGGTTGAAATCAATTATTCCAGATCAGACTTTAAACATTTTAAAGACTCTCAATTTAGACAAGGAAACAAACGATATTATCGAAAAGTATAAAATAAATGAAATAAAAAAACTGGTCTATAAAAATCATGGAAACGTTCAAGGTAATAAGTCTTTAAAAAAAAACTGGGCAATTGCTTTATTAGATACACGCCGTTATGCGTTTAATACATTTGCTATGAGGTCTAAAATAAGTGATGACCTGTTGAGAACTATTAAAACATTCTTATAAAAATGGGGAAAACCCTATTTTTATTTCTTGTGAGACCCAAGTCGCCTGGGTTCTCGTGTCAATTTTAACCATTACAAAATTGATACATTATTGTTTCTACATACATATCACCATAGGATATTCTTATATAATGTTCTGTAAAATTTGTTACGATATGAAAAAGACCGAATCCTGTTATACTGGGCATAGTATTAAACAAGGTAATATCGTTACTTGTCCTGAACTTAAAAAAATGAAATGTTTTAAGTGTATGGAATTCGGACATATGACTTCATACTGCCAACTTGCCAAGCCACAGGTCAAGCCACATGTCAAGTCACAGGTCAAGCCACAGGTCAAGTCACAGGTCAAGCCACAGGTCAAGCCACAGGTCAAGTCACAGGTCAAGAAACAGGTCAAGACACAGGTCAAGTCACCAAATCTATACAATAGTTTGTCTCTTGAAGACACAGATGAAGACACGGATGAAGAGACATATGAAGAATCAGAAAAAATATCTTTAAAAATTTCTTTAAAAATACCGATTTTCATGCGCTCTACAAATTCGCATGAAATTAAATGGAAAATGGGTTTCTCTTGGGCTGAAGAAATGGAATAAAAAAAAACAAAAAAAGGGGCAAAACCCCATTTTTTTTTTTAAAATTGAATGGTATATGTTGTTATATGATAACCAATGCGGTTACCTTCTAATTCGTGGGGTTTAATTAAGGATTTCTATGGTTTTAATATTTGGTCATTCGAAATATTTAGAAAATTTAATGACACAGATTACTGTTTATTTGCGGCACAAATGCAAACTGGTAAAACAAGCACTTACCTTGAACTTGCTTATAATATGATTTTATGTAATAAAGTTAAAAATGTTGTTATTTTTAGCGGTAATCGTGAAACTGAACTACGGAAACAAACGCAAGATAGAAGTTTCAAAGGGGTTCAAGTGGTATGGGGTTCACAATTAAATAGTTTCATACCTCCTATTGAGAAGACTTTATATATTTGGGACGAATCGCATTTTGGACAAACAAAGGGACAGGCTGTATCTATGTTTCTTAAGAAATGTAATCTTGTTCCTGGACGCAAAGGACAAAACGGTAACTTTTTACTTTCTGTGTCAGCAACACCTTTCTCTGAATTACATAATATTGACCCGTATAATATCATATGGAGGAAAAATACAAAAAATTATTGGGGTGTCAGAAAAATGTTAAAAACAAACCAGATCGTTGGTTATAACGATTTAAGAGACACGTTTAATGAAGTTATTGTTAAATATAATACTGGTTATTCTATGATAAGGTTATATGAATCTAACAACGAGAATTGTAAATTTAATATCATCAAATCTATTTTGGACTTTAAAAAAATTAAATATATCATATATGACCGCCATTATCTAGGTAATATAGAAGATGTTCTTTGTAATGATAACAATTTTCATACTGTTATCATTCTTAAGGGTAAATTACAAATGGGCAAAACTATTTTAAACAAACAATATATTAAATTTTGTATGGAAACTACTCTTACAAAAAATACTGATGCTCTACTACAAGGTTTAATTGGACGCTTTTGTGGTTATAATACTAATACTAATACTAAAATATATATTCCTGATAAAATTAAATCAAGTGGTGAACTTGAAATATATGTTAATATGTTTATTAATCATAAGGATATTCCTAAAAAGGGTATGAATTTGCGTAAAATTAAAGGAACTACTCACGAAGAAGTCTTTTATTAAAATAATTTTTTTTTTTATGTAATCTGACAATTTATTAATCTGACAAAAAATTGATACACAATTTTTGATAAAATTGAAGCCAGTTTTTCAATTGATTGAAATCATTATTTAAGTGTTGCTACCATGGCTGATATTTCCAACATGGAAACTCTGAAAACCCAACACGATGATATTTGTGAAAAAATCAAGACTATTCGTGAAAATTACTTTGAATTTTGCGAAGATGAGACCCAATTCAATACTGATATGGTTTCTATTGAAAAAGACCCTGAGTCATATTCAGATGGAACGATTAAAACCAAGCTTATTTTAAAAAAATACGCTTGTGCTTTATTGGATAAAAATGAGGTGGAAGTTCGTATGAAAGATATAGTATCGGATGAAAGAACCAATATAACACTTGAAAAGTTCGATGAACAGCAAAAGAAACTCACAAAACTAGAAAAACAACTCAAAGAACAACAATACCTACACGATGAACAGCACAAGAAACTCACAAAACTAGAAAAACAACTCAAAGAACAACAATACCTATTCGATGAACAGCAATACAAACTCAATAAATTAATTCGTTTATTTGTAGACGATGAAGATATGAAAACATTCAAAACCAGAACTGATTCTGAAAGTGAGGCTTGATTCGTAAACAAAAAATAAAACCAAAAAAAATGACAAAAACAACAATAAAACCAAAAAAAAATGACAAACGTTTTTTATTGAACAGACTAAGAACACAAAAAAATTGAACTACGAATAATGTGTCTCTAGTTTATAGGTGTGTGTTTCTAAAATCATAATGAGTATCTTTAAGATTACTCGCTCACGTAAGGCTACGGTGAATCAGACGAATAAATATTACAAAACAAATAAATCAATTACATTGGTTGCGCCTATGCAGTCTGGCAAAACATCGACTTATTTTGATGTTGCGATAGACGCCATAAAAAACGGAATTGTAAAAAAGATTGTGATCTTTAGTGGAAATCGTGAAACAATGTTGAGGAAACAAACAATGGATAGTGTTTCTAAAAATGAATTGTTAAAGGATGTAACCGAAGTTGTATGGGGACCCGAACTGAAAAAATATAATCCAGATATATTCACAAATACTCTCTATATTTGGGACGAATCTCACTATGGACAAAGTGATGAACAAGAAGTGGATAACTTTTGTTCTAAGTGCGGAATTTGTCCTTTAGGTCTCGATTCTTTCCAGAGTGTGTATTATTTATCTGTATCGGCTACTCCCTTTTCAGAAGTGATTGATGTTCAAGAAGAAGAATCTAAAAAAATGGTTATCTTTCAGAAACCAAACAATAATTATTTTGGAATAAAGCAAATGATAGAAAATGACCTCATTCAAACATTCGATGACTATTCTACAAAAATGGAGGAACTCGTTCGTGAACTAAGCGCATCACCTATTCCTAAAATTGGTGTCTTTCGTCTCCGAGAAGATGGAAAAGGTGAAAATAAATTAACCATTTTAAGGAGGATTTGTGACAATTATAAGGTTTCTTGTAAACTCTATGATAAAGATGCTGGTGATGAAGAACTTACGAATGCGATTGAGACAAAACCGACGAAGTCTCGCGTGATTATTATAAAGGGCAAACTAAAAATGGGGAAAACAATCAAAGATAAACGAAATGTCATGTTTTGTATGGAAACGGCAAAAAAGTCTAACTCGGATACTTTATTACAAGGACTTATGGGAAGGTTCTGTGGGTATGAAGACAAAAAAAATGGTCGTTATTTAAATAAGAAAGTTAAATTCTATATACACGAAAACAATAAAAACGGTCCGTCCGAATATGTGAAGTATTTCACTACGATTGGTGCGACTTCTCCTAAAACTGGAATGAATATTCTTCATAAGAGACGAACCGTTAAATATGCACAAGTTATTAAGATTCCAATGATCAATCGGTCAAATGCGAAAAAAAGTATAAGTTTGTTGAACGTTCCTATTCTCAATAAAATAGATGAAAATGGTTATAAGTTCAAACTACCTGGTAAAATGATTTTGGAAGAAGGAGTTGTTCCAACGATTGAAGCTGGTCATGGTGCTAAGCTCAATACCGAATTAAATATTTACAATATTGGTGATTGGTCTTATTTATTATATGCGAAATCAGATATTCCAGTTGAATGCACCACTACTACAAAAAAGGAAATATTTTCGAAACCACTAAAGAAACTATACCAAAATGGGTTTGTGATTGGCGGTCCGCGTACTGAATCGTTTCTTATAGTGAATGAAATGATGATCGACATATATAAGTTTATACACGCGTCAAAAATTACACAATCTTTGTGTGAGAAAAAAATACAAACGAAACAAGGAGTAAAAATATCATTAGCTGTATTCGAATCATTAAAACCTGAAGGAGTTATTTACAATAAAATGAAAACTATGGAGAATGTAATCATTAAAGTAGGAAATATACTTAAACAAGATGATAAATATATCACGGTTAAGGATATTAGTTGGTGAAAAATAAAGGTAAAAAAAAAAATGGTAGTTTTATCGAGAAACTACATTTTTTTTGTTATATAATTTTAGTTTACGACATATAGTTTTTGAATATTTTCGCGGAGTTCTTGATTTTCTAGCTGTAAATATATCATTTGTTTAAACAATACATCATATTCAACAGCTTCGACAGCTTCGACAGCTTCAACAGCTTCAACAGCTTCAACAGCTTCGACATTGTCCACTTGTTGTTTCATTTTTAGTTGAATCGGTTCTTTGCCATGTTTTTTTACAGAACCGATATATTTACCATTTGCATTAAAGTGAGCATCGTGGGAAAATCCTTTCGCGTTGGTGTATTTTTTAATAATTGAATATTGAACTTCGTCTGCTTGTTTCATTTTTAGTTGAATTGGGTCTTTGTCATGTTTTTTTACAGAACCGATATATTTACCATTTGCATTAAAGTGGGCATCGTGGGAAAATCCTTTCGCGTTGGTGTATTTTTTGATAATTGAGAATTCCATATTGAAGTGTTTCAGTATAATGTGTTTTTCTCCTTCAATTTTTCTCCTTCATTTTTTATATATAATCTATATAATGTATTATATTGCTATACCAAGTTATGATAGAGCGGAAACATTATTGACAAAAACATTAAATACATTACATAAAGGTAAAGTTCCTTCCAATAGAATATATATATTTGTTGCGAATAAATCACAATATAATATATATAAACAAATTATAAAAGGGTATACTATTATAATAGGGAAACTTGGAATAACAAACCAAAGAATATTTATAAAGAATTACTTCAAAGAAGGCGACCAAGTTGTCTCTATAGACGACGACGTTGAAGAAGTAAATAAATTAAATGGAGACAAACTGAATATGGTTCATAATCTGGATAGTTTTTTCACAAACTCCTTCATTCGTATACAAAAAGAAAATCTTTTTATTTGGGGTATTTATCCTGTAAGAAATCCATTTTTTATGAAAAATACTATTACAACCAAATTAAAATTTATAATAGGAACTTTATACGGATTTATTGTACGACATACTAAATTACTTGAACCAGTATGTAAAGAAAAAGAAGACTATGAACAATCTATTTTATATTTTTTAAAAGACGGTGGTGTTATGAGATATAATAATATTACAATTAAAACTAAATTTAAATCACATGGTGGTTTAGGATTAATAGAGGGTAGGTATAAAGCAAATAAAGATGCCGCATTATATCTATCTAATAAATATCCACAAATTGTCTCTGTTTTTAAAAGGAAGGAGATGTTTGAAATAAAACTACATAGTTAAACGTTCTGGATGCTTACCTAATTGTCTAACAATATTGTCGTGTTTTTTTAATATTGATTTGTCTATATTTTTTGTTATTTTCCATATATTTAATCTTAGATAACATACTACAGATAAACGTCTTACGTTTTTATTTTCAGGTTTCATAGGCAAATTAGCGTGCCATTCATGCACATTCATAAATAATATGTCATTTTGTCTCACATCAACTCCTATACCATATTGTGGGAAACATGTTTCACTTCCTTCATATTTTCCGTCTTCTATAACAATTAAATTACCAAATCCTTCGTCGTCATCACCACGATCCTTATGAAGTCTGGTTTTAAAATTAACATTGGTTGTTATCGTTGTAAACGCTGTATCTTTTATTTTATAATGGGTCTCATCTGCTTTTTGTCTCTGAATTTTATAATATGTTGGAATATTTTTTTTATAAAGACTATCCACTTCCTTTAACATTGGGAGACATTTATTCCATTTTTCGGGATTTTCTATATTAAATCTGGTTTCTCTTACATTTAAGAGGGGATATATTTTTTGTTTCTTCATATTAAACTTTTGTTTCGGTGAAAAACCATCTATATAACCTAGTATGTTTGACCTTATTTTTTTATTGTCTTTTACATTCTTCCTTGTCTTTTTCTGTCCTGATGTTGTTCCACGGTTGGTTGTTACATTCATAGCAAAATCTATCACATTGTCAAAAAAAACATCAACCTTTTTTGGTTTCAATGCATTTTTACGAAATCTGCATAACAATTTATTCTCTCTTGTATATACGTCTGTATCTTCTGTTAGTATTATATTTATCATGGAACGTTTTATCTCTTTTCCTTCATAGGGCTCTATTTGTTTATCTGTCATAATCTTATCTACTATTAATTCTTTCATATATAAATAAATTTATAAAAAATGATATGAATAATTATATATGACATTTTGTCACTTTCAAATTCGTTCAACTGAGCGAAGAAAACTTATAGCTCCTTAATGAAGAAGGTATGGATACCTACTTTTTCAAGACTAAGTAAATCATTAAAAACGCATCATAAGCAAGATATGGAGGAAATTATTTTTAAAAAACACAATTCGCCATACAGGTTGAACAAGTTGTCTTTTAAAATAATATTTTTTTTTATGTAATCAGACAATTTATGAATCAGACAATGAACGACTATAACGACTATAAATGAACGACTATAAATGAGTGACATTTATCACTAATTTGACTCACTAATTTGACTCACTTATGAATCAGACAATGAGCGACTATAAATGAACGACTATAAATGAGTGACATTAGTTATAAATGAGTGACATTAGTTATAAATGAACGACTATAAATGAGTGACATTAGTTATAAATGAGTGACATTAGTTATAAATGAACGACTATAAATGAGTGACTATAAATGAGTGACATTAGTTATAAATGAGTGACATTAGTTATAAATGAACGACTATAAATGAGTGACATTAGTTATAAATGAGTGACATTAGTTATAAATGAGTGACTATAAATGAGTGACATTTATCACTAATTTGACTCACTAATTTGACTCACTTATGAATCAGACAATTTATTAATAACTAATTTGTCTCACTTATGAATCATTAGTGATAAAATTGTCGTATTTACGAAATGTCTAACTCTTTTAACCTTTTTCAGAGATTTGGGGGTCTAATCGTTGGTATATTTTCTTTAACTTTTGGGAACACCATTTTTTGGGACCCTTTTTTTTATTCACGCCATTTTAGGCTTTATTATTTTAGGCTCATTATTTTAGGCTCATACTTTTTTTTTTAATATTATCAATATAATGTTTATTAACGATATTACAAATTATTTTATTCCCATAAAACTACGTGATTAGGAATTATAATATTTTCCGAAATGTCTAACTAATCTCTTTTAAATATATAAATGAAATTAACCTTTTTCAGAGATTTCTTTTTTGGGGGTCTAATCGTTGGTATATTTTCTTTATTAACCTCCATATATGAAGATAAACCTTATTTATTTAAAATAGTAACTTTTTTATGGGGAGCACCATTAATTTATTTTTATTTATTATTTATTGTTTGGGACAAAGGACCCGTTGCAGTTAAAGGTTTTTTAATTCACGCCATTTTAGGCGTTTGTGTTACTTTATTTTCTATCGTTATTACACTTTATCTATATAATTTTGGTAGATTATTTTCGGTTATAGCTAACTTTTTTATTTTATTTTTTGCTATTCTTTTTTATTTTAAGTATAATCTTTTTATACTTTTTTAGGGAGAACATTAATTTATTTTATATTTAATATTATAATGAATATTAATGAAGAATGGTTTGATTCTACATCCAGAGAAGAAGAAGGCCAAATTTTGAATAAATATATTAGACAAATAGAACAATCTAATTTTGAAATTATAGATATAAGCGCAGTTAATATAAGAACTAATGTATTAGATTCAAGTAAGAATACTACGGATTATCTTATAGTTGATACGGAAGCAACTATAACAAATTTAATTGTAACTAATACATTAAATATTAACGATTTAAATACAGGCGACATTTGTGGTAATGACGCCTCTTTTAATAATTTGGATATTAGAGACATTTGCGCAAATGACGCTTCTTTTAATAAAATAAATGTAAAGGATTTAATTGTTGATGGTAGTTTAAATGTAAACAATTATATATATAATAATATAGAAGTTCAAAATAAGACAATATTTAGCACATCAATAGATATATCAAATACAGGAACAGGTCCTGCTTTGAAAGTAACACAAGCCGGAATGGGCGAAAACGATTCAGTAGCATTATTTAATGCGGGTTCAGAAGGAGATGCTTTATTAATAGATTATAAAGGAGACATCAATATGTATAAAAATGTAGATATTTATGGCGACATAAGTGCGAATGATGCATCTTTTAATAATGTGGAGATAAAAGACATTTGTGGTAATGACGCATCTTTTAATAATATTGATATTAGAGACATTTGTGCAAATGACGCCTCTTTTAATAATATTGATATTAGAGACATTTGTGCAAATGATGCGTCTTTTAATAATGTTGATTTAAATAATTTAAGTATTACAGGTGTTATTTCTGCCCCCAATTTAACGATTGGTCAAATGAAAATGGGAACAAATACTTATCATACTAATATGGCATCTATGGCATCATTCGGTAATACAATATTTGAAAACGGAC
>Ga0209714_1000638_pt1 | contig 20499 bp, 10 predicted proteins | sample COGITO_mtgs_1104_5_FD_185517 | JGI IMG/M metagenome (GOLD analysis project Ga0209714, IMG submission 185517) | Pelagic marine microbial communities from North Sea - COGITO_mtgs_110414 (SPAdes) (version 2) | ecosystem: Environmental > Aquatic > Marine > Epipelagic ...
TTACTTATTTATATATAACAACAACAGGAACAACAACAGATGCAAGTCTTGCTCAAACTTTTACAGGAAATACAAATAGAAGCACAAAAGTAGAAAATATATTTAATTCTCCAATACAAGCAAGATATGTTAGATATCATCCAGTAACTTGGTCGGTGCATATATCTATGAGAGCAGGTGTAATTGTAGATAATAATATACAAACATCAATAACCTCAGGAAATCAAAGTGATACAAGTGGATTATTAATGGGAACATTTACAACGCCAGCAAATTTATTAACGTCTCGACAAATAGTAGGAGGAGTTTTTAATACAAATTTATATACATTATCTACTGATGATGTTTCGATAAAATACTACACAAAACTTTATTATATTGATTCAACAGCAGACGAAGCAACTGAAGTTTTAATTGCGGGTGGAAGTTCAAGTAGTGCCGTTCAAGTTTATCAAGATTTAAATCTTTTACCCTATTCTATTTATATCCCTGAAACAATTCTACCAGATATAACTTATAGATTACGATTAAAAATTTATGCTGATTTTATAAATACTGTTGAAAATCCACAAAGTATGACTATTTATTTCCGTTCTACAACAATAAGTTATTTAACAACAACTTTAACATTTAATGAGGCAACAGGTCCAACAGGTAATACTGGTAATACAGGTCCAACAGGTGCTACAGGTAATACAGGTCCAACAGGTAATACTGGACAAACAGGTAGTGATGGGTCAGCAACACATACCGGTAATACAGGTAATACAGGTCCAACAGGTAATATTGGTCCAACAGGAAATATAGGACCTTCTACCCATACAGGTAATACTGGACCTTTGGGACCAATAGGAGATAATCCAACAATAAATTCTATATTAGGAGGTGCTGGGGATACAAGTTTATCTTATAGTTATGATGGTTTAACATTTACACCTGTATCTGGGTCAAATGCTTTAATTACAAATGTTAAAGATGTTAAATGGAATGGTTTAATGTGGATTGCTATAGGGTCTACTGCTGTTTATAGTTATGATGGTATAGTATGGACTGAAATACCTGATATAACTTCTTTTTATGCGGGTGGGACTGATGCTATGATTTCTTTAACATGGCATTTTAATAGATGGATTATTTCAGGACAAAATACATATCCAATTATATATAGTTATAATGGTATGGATTGGAAATCTAATACAAATATAAAAACTATTATTACGGATAGTGTAAATTCTGTATTTTATACTGGAACTATTTGGTTAGCAGGATGTGATGTTAATGAAACTACAAATTTAAGTTCTATTAATTATAGTTATGATGGTATAGAATGGTATGGTTCATCATCAGGTAATGTAGCAATTACAGGAAGTTGTAATAAATTTGATTATGGAGCATCACTAATTTATGGTTGCGGACACACTTCAAATTCACTTGCTTATAGTTCAGATGGTATTACTTGGACTGGCGTATCTAATTCTTTAACTTTATTAAATACAGGTAATGATATTATTTGGGATGGTTCAACTTGGGTATGTGTTGGTATAAAAGGTACAAATAGTAATGCTACACCTATTGTTACAAGCACAGATGGTGGAACAACTTGGACAAATTTATTAACTGCTCCAACATCTTCTGAATGTAAAACAATTACTTGGAATGGAAAATTATGGATATTAACTATAAATTCAACAACGTTTTATACAAGTTATGATTTAATAACATGGACTACTATTGTTCATGAACATATAGTATATGTAGGTAGGTCTAATTATATATTACCTCATAAAGGTCATAATTTATATAAATTTACAAATGATAATTTTAGAGATTATGATACAAGTTTATCAACATTTTCACCTGTTACAATACCAATTACGTGTTATGGTGAAGTTTCTATTTCAGCAAATAGTAATGTAACAATTACTAATTTACCATATAAAAGTATAACATCTTATATTGCTGTAGCACAAACAACTGATTCTGTATCAACATCAAATTTTACATATGGACAAGCAGAAATAATTTCAGCATCTTCAATAAAAATTCATAATCAAGAAAATGCTACTCGAAGTGTGTCATGGTATACATTAGGTAAAACTATTAATACATTAACAAAAATAACTAATTCAAATTTAGGAACTGCACTTGGTTTATGGATTAGCAATAAAGCATTAGCAGAATATACATACGGGCATATTTCAGATTGGGATGTAAGTAATGTAACTTCAATGTATAGATTATTTTTTAACAACAAAACATTTACAGATGATATATCAAGATGGGATGTAAGTAATGTAACAAATATGCAAGAAATGTTTAATCAAAGTTATTTTAATCAACTTATTGGTAATTGGGATGTAGGTAATGTTACAAATATGAGAGAAATGTTTAGGGCTTCATATTTTAACCAAGATATTTCAAAATGGAATGTAAGTAATGTAACAACTATGTATGGAATGTTTTGGTATTATAGGGTAAGATTTAATAAACCCATCGGAAACTGGGATGTAAGTAATGTTACAAATATGGAAGGAATGTTCCGTTATAATGGTAGTTTTAACCAAGATATTAGTAATTGGGATGTTAGTAGTTTGAGTGGTTCGGCTATGCAAAATATGTTTTTTTCAGCAGCAGCATTTAATCAACCTATCGGTAAGTGGAATGTAAGTAACATAACAAATATGAATGCGGTATTTCTAGAAGCTAAAAGTTTTAATCAAGATATTTCTGAATGGGATTTATCTAAAGTTACAAATATGGGTAATATGTTTAACGGTCATTGGTACTGGAAAGAACTATATGCTTTTAATAAACCTATCGCTAAGTGGGATGTAAGTAATGTTACCAATATGTATGCTTTGTTTCATGGTGCTAAAACATTTAATCAAGATATTAGTCAATGGAATGTTTCTAATGTAGGAAATTTTTATCTAACATTTTATAACGCATTTAAATTTAATCAAGATTTAAGTCATTGGGTATTAAAAAGTACTCTTACTAATATGAGTGATTTTTTATCAGGAGCAAGAGCACTAGATAGTGCAAATTATACAAAAATGTTAATCGCATGGGCGGCACAAGAAAATGCACCAGTAAATGTTAGTTTTGGATCACCATCAACATCTTATTATGATATTGCTACAGACGCCTATAATTATTTGACTAATACTTTAAATTGGACTTTTAGTCCAACAAGTAGTTCAATAGAAACACCTGATTTACTATTTCAATATAATGAATCTAAAACTCGAATATATACTATTAATGAAGCAATAATAACTTATATACCAGTAGTTATTAGTATTTATAATACATTTACCTTTAGTATTACACCATCTTTACCAACTGGTTTAAGTATTAATACAACTACAGGTTCAATTACTGGAACTCCAACTGTATTATCTTCACCAATAATATATTCTGTTATTTGTAGTAGTTATGATAGTTCTGCTGTGTTTCAAAATTCAAAACTTGAAACGTTAGTTTTTTCAGTTGTTGAATAAATAAATTAATATATAAAAATAATAAAATTAATATATAAAAATATTGTATTTTTTTATTTTTAAAATTTTTAAACATTTTAATAGTAAATAAAAACTAAATAAATTTAAATATAAAATATATAAACAATAATTAAATTTAAATATAAATTATTATAATAAAAAATAATAATAATAGTTAAATAATTATAAAAAAACAATTATTAATAAATAATTATTAATAAATAATTACTGTAATCCAAGTATTTATTATTATTTATAAATATTATTCAAAATGTCATTAATTGATGATATAAAATTAAGTAATATAGAATTAATAAATGATGATGTAACTATTCTACATAGTAGTGAAACTGGTTCATTAAAAATAGATAGTGAAAATGGTGATATTAAATTTGGACATACTGGTATAAATTTAAATTTAAGAGGTAATGTTTCAGTAACAGGAACTTTAAGTGGTGTTAATGTAATAACAGGTCCTATAGGAGAAAGAGGTATAGATGGAACAGCAGTAAATACAGGGGCTACTGGTGAAACTGGTGTTACTGGACCAACCGGGGCAACAGGAAATACTGGACCAGAAGGTTATACGGGAACAGCCGAACATACAGGTGCGACTGGTCCAACTGGTCCAACTGGATATTCTGCTCCTCTTAATCTTTTAGCATTAAGAAATTCAACAATACAAACTATTAATAATAATATTTTTACCAAAGTGCTATTTAATACAGAAGATACTATAAATTTAGGTATAAGTGATATAAGTTATTCTCAAAATGCTGATGGAACAAGATTTACAAATGATTCATTAGATAAATTACACATTCAAATTAATTATCAACTTGCGTATACACAAAATAATAGTTTTGCTAATAAAAACGCAAGAATGGCATATGTAAGTAAAAATTATAATGATATAACTAGTAATTCAAATGATAGATTTGGTTTTATATCAGTTCAAGCACAAATTTATGGTTGTTCTTTACAAGGTAATTGTATTATTACATTAGATAAAAATGAATATTTTGAAGTATGGACAAAACAAAATTCAGGTTCAACACAAGAAATAGGAGGTCAAATAGGTAATATATCAAATTCAAATAGAATACAAATAACTAAATTAATTATTGGATATACTGGTGTAACAGGTAATACTGGTCCAACAGGTAATACTGGTCCAACAGGCAACACAGGCAACACAGGTAATACAGGTAATACAGGCAACACAGGTAATACTGGTCCAACAGGCAACACAGGAAACACAGGTAATACAGGTAATACAGGAAACACAGGTAATACTGGTCCAACTGGAAATACAGGTAATACAGGTAATACAGGTAATACAGGTAATACAGGTAATACAGGTCCAACAGGAAATACAGGAAATACAGGCAATACAGGCAATACAGGCAATACTGGTAATACAGGAAATACAGGTAATACAGGTCCTACAGGGAACACTGGAAATACTGGAAATACAGGTAATACGGGCAATACTGGTAATACAGGCAATACAGGCAATACAGGCAATACAGGTAATACAGGCAATACAGGTAATACTGGTCCAACGGGTAATACTGGTAATACTGGTCCAACAGGTAATACTGGTAATACAGGTAATACAGGCAATACTGGTCCAACAGGTAATACTGGTCCTACTGGTAATACAGGTAATACAGGTAATACAGGTCCTACTGGTAATACTGGTCTTACTGGTAATACAGGTCCAACAGGTATTATTGGATTAACTGGTTGGACTGGTTGTACTGGTTATATAGGCAATACAGGTCATACTGGTTTAACAGGTGCTACTGGTTATTATGGTCCAACAGGATATAGTGGTGTTTCAACAGGATTAGATTTATATTTTGATTCTGATGGCGGAACTGCCCCAGTAAATAATGGTTTATTAGAAGATAATATTAATAATGCGATTATTGAAAATCAATTTATAATTAATAGTATAATTGCGAATAGAACATATTCATCAATTATTAATATTGCAAGTGATATAGATGGAGAAGCTGCTGGAGATAACAGCTGTAGAGTTGCATTAAACGCAGATGGAACTATTCTTGCGATAGGTGCAGATTATAATGCTGATAATGGTTATAGAACAGGACATGCTAGAATACATCAATGGAATAATTCAAATGGATGGCAACAATTAGGACAAGATATTGATGGAGTAAATACTAATGATATATTTGGATATTTTCTTTCATTAAATGCTTCTGGAAATATTGTTGCTATTATATCATCTGATCATAATGATGGTCGCGGTCACACCAGAATATTTCAATGGAATGGTACTAGTTGGATTCAATTAGGAAGTGATATTGATGGAGAAGGTGTTGGTGATAGGACATGGTCAGTTTCATTAAACTCGACAGGAACAATTTTAGCAATTGGAGCACTTTTAAATGATGGCAATGGTAATGAGTCTGGGCACGTTAGAGTATATGAATATGTTGGAACTAATTGGGAACAATTAGGAAATGATATTGATGGAGAAGCAGGTGGTGATCCTGGTGATCGAAGTGGAAGGACGGTTTCATTAAGTGATGATGGAACAATTGTAGCGATTGGGGCACATAGAAATAAGGATAATGGTGTTGATTCAGGACACGTTAGAATATATGAATGGAATGGTACTAATTGGACACAATTAGGAAATGATATTGATGGAGAAGCAGGTGGTGATCAGAGTGGTAATTCAGTTTCATTAAGTTCTGATGGAACGATTGTTGCGATTGGGGCACCTAAAAATGATGACAATGGTGTTGATTCAGGACACGTTAGAATATATGAATGGAATGGTACTAATTGGGGACAATTAGGAAATGATATTGATGGAGAAGCAGGTGGTGATTATAGTGGTACTTCAGTTTCATTAAGTTCTGATGGAACGATTGTTGCGATTGGGGCAACTGGTAATGATGGTAATGGTAATAATTCAGGACACGTTAGAGTATATGAATGGAATGGTACTAATTGGGGACAATTAGGAAATGATATTGATGGAGAAGCAGGTGGTGATCTAAGTGGTATTTCAGTTTCATTGAGTTCTGATGGAAGTATTGTTGCGATTGGAGCACGTTTTAATGATGGCAATGGTAATGAATCAGGACACGTTAGAGTATATGAATGGAATGGTTCCAGTTGGCAACAAAAAACAATAAAAGGTGGAATGTTAGATAATACTTACCAATGGTCACCACTAGTTAATAATTTAGAACAGTGGATGCAACATGATTTAGAAAGTATAAAAATAGTAAAAAGTGTAATCACACAAGGCAATCCTTCAAGCGATGAATGGACCCAAACATATAAAATATCTTATTCTACTGATAATATAACTTTTTTGTTTGTAACAGAAACAGGAACTTCAACAGATATTGGTGATGCACAAATATTTACAGGTAATGATGATAGAAATACAAAAGTAACTAATACTTTTAACTCTAAGTTTGAAGCACGATATGTAAGATTTCATCCAGTAACCTATAATGGAAATATAAGTATGCGTTCTGCTGTTATAACTGCTACAAACCCACAATTTATTATAACATCTGGAAATCAAAGTGATGATACTGCTTTTTTAATGGGAACATTTACTACACCAACTGATTTTGTAAATGAATTAATATTAATTGATGGAATATGGAAAATTAATTTATATACATTAGCATCTGATGATACATCAGTTAAATTTTATTGTAATCTTTATTATATTGATGCTTCAGAAAATGTTGGTACAGAAGTATTAATAGCATCAGGAAGCGTAAGTAGTGCCGTCCAAGTATATTCTGAATTAAATATATTACCTTTTTCATTAACTGTTCCCTATACAGTATTACCAGATACAAGTTATAGATATCGTATTAAAATTTATGCCGTATTTTCAAATACTTCTGAAAATCCGCAAAGTATGAGTATCTATTTTAGAAATAATAATATTAGTAATGTTTATACTACTTTACCTGTAAATGAGGCTACTGGTCCAACTGGTAATACTGGTAATACTGGTCCAACTGGTCTAACTGGACCAACAGGTTCAATAAATATAACAGGACCAACAGGACCAACAGGTTCAATAGTTACAACAGGAGCAACAGGTAATACAGGTCCAACAGGTAATACTGGTAATACGGGTAATACAGGACCATCATCAACAACAGGAGCAACTGGTAATACAGGACCTTATGGATATACATTTACATCAGATTATATGACTGTTATTGGTGGTTCAGGTTCTACAAGTTTATCATATAGTTATGATAGTAAAGTGTTTATTCCAATAGCAGATTCAAATTCTTTAATTACTAATGTAAAAGATATAAAATATAATGGTTATAAATGGATAGCAACAGGAAATACAGCAGTTTATAGTAATGATGGTATAATTTGGAATGAAATATCAAGTATATCCACTTTTTTTTCAGGTGGTTCAGACGCAATACTATCAATTGCGTGGCATTTTGATAGATGGATTATGACAGGAAAAGAAACAAATCCAATTATATATAGTTATAATGGTGTAAATTGGTATAATGATACAAATATTGAGTCAGTTGCTGGTAATACTGTAAATACTGTATATTATAATGGTAAAACGTGGTTAGCAGGTGGAGTAGTAGCAGGTGGAGGAACAAGTTCTATTAGTTATAGTTATGACGCAATCACTTGGTATAGTTCATCATCAGGTAATGTTACAATTACAAATAGTTGTAATAAATTTGATTGGAATGGTATAAAATGGGGAGCGTGTGGAAGTGGTATAAATTCAATTGCTTATAGTGTAGATGGTATTAGATGGTTTTTTGTTGAAAATTCATTAACATTAATAAATACTGGAAATGATATACTTTGGAATGGTTCAAAATGGGTTTGTGTAGGTAGTAAAGGAACAAATGAAAATTCAACACCAATAGCTACAAGCACTGATGGGCAGATTTGGACTAATTTATTAACAGCACCAACAGCATCTGAATGTAAATCAATTTCGTGGAATGGTAAAAAATGGATTTTATCATTAAATAGCACAACTTTTTATACTAGTCCAGATTTAGTTACTTGGACTACTATAAATCATAGCCATACCGTTTATACTAGTAATCCAAAACGTATATTTCCATATTTAGGACATCATTTACATTCAGAAACAAATCCTCTTTATATGAATTATGGGTCAAATACATCACAATTTACATATGTTAGAACACCGATTAATTGTTATGGACAAGTTTCAATATCTGCCGAAAGTAATGTTACAATAACTAATTTACCATATACAAGTGCGACAACTTATAGTGCTGTTGCACAATCAACAACTACTTTTTTTATAATATTAAATCCAACAGAAGATAAAAGGTCATATTCATCTCCATATCAAGGTGGAGCACCAGGCTCTAATTATAATCGGTCTATGTTAGATTCATCTCAATCGTGGTATTCAAATATTAATGATGCGAATCAATATATGACTATAGATTTAGATACAAGTAAAAGTGTAAGTGGGGCAATTACACAAGGACGTGCAGATTCTGACCAATGGGTTACTTCTTATAAAGTATCAGTATCAACAGATAATATTACTTATTTATATATAACAACAACAGGAACAACAACAGATGCAAGTCTTGCTCAAACTTTTACAGGAAATACAAATAGAAGCACAAAAGTAGAAAATACATTTAATTCTCCAATACAAGCACGATATGTTAGATATCATCCAATGACTTGGTATTCAAGAGTAACTATGAGAGCAGGTGTACTTATACATTCTTTTATAAATTCTTCTTTTACATACGGACAAGCAGAAATTATATCAGGTTCATCTATTAAAGTTTATAATACAGAAGATGCTACACGAACTGTTGTCTGGAATACTGTTGGTTATTAAAACTTTAATAAATATTTTGTTTTATTTTTTTTATTATAATATTTTATAATTTTAATTATATAATTTAGTTAATTATAAAAAATTATAATTAATAATAATTTAGTTAATTATAAAAAATTATTATTACTAATAAGTAATAATACTATATAAGTAATTAATATTAATAATTAATAATACTATATAAGTAATAAATACTAATAAATAATTATTAATAATGAGTTTATATGATTCTATAAAAGCAAATAATATTGAATTGGATAATGAAGATACTCATATAATTCATAGTGATGGTTCTGGAACATTTTTAATAGATACTAATAGTGAAACAATAACAGTAGGACATACAAATTTAAATATTTTATTAAAAGGAGATAGTTATGTTCAAGGTACTATGAGTAATACTGGACCTACTGGACCACGAGGAGAACCAGGATTACACGGATATCAAGTAAAATCAGGATTTACTGGTAATACAGGTTCAACTGCTGTTACTGGAACAACAGGTAATACTGGTCCAACTGGTATTTCTGGATTATATGTAAATACTGGAGATACTGGTATTATGGGTCCTAAAGAAGGTCATCAAAATTTAAAAGAATTAAAATTAGCATTAAGAAATTCTACAACACAAACTGTATTGAAAAATACATTTACAAAAGTTTTATTTGATACAGTAGATACTATAAGTAATGATTTAGTAGATATTGGATTTGAAGCGATTGATGGAGGAACGCGTTTTACAAATATTACAAATGAAATAATAGAAGTTGTTATTAATTATCAAGTTGTTTATAGTGATATTGATAATGATTCTGGAAATACAATAAGATTTACATATGTAAGTTTAAATTATAATAATATTAATGAAGTATCTAATAATCGTTATGGTTTATCTTATAATAAAAAAGAAAATAACGGTTTAACTTGTCGTGCCAGCATAATTTTAAAATTAAATCCTAATGATTTCTTTGAAGTATGGACAAAACAAAACTCTACTCAATCTCAATCCATAGGTGGAAATATCGCAAATATATTAAATACTAATAAAATTCAAATTGTTAAATTATTTAAAGGTAATACAGGAAATACAGGTCCAACTGGTAATACGGGTAATACAGGTAATACTGGTAATACAGGTCCAACAGGAAACACAGGTCCAACAGGTAATACAGGTAATACAGGTAATACAGGTAATACTGGTAATACTGGACCAACAGGTAATACTGGACCAACTGGAAATACTGGTAATACAGGTAATACGGGTAATACAGGCAATACAGGTCCGACTGGTAATACAGGTAATACAGGAAATACTGGTAATACTGGTAATACTGGTAATACAGGCAATACTGGTAATACTGGTCCAACAGGTAATACTGGTAATACTGGTAACACTGGTAATACAGGAAATACAGGTAATACAGGTCCAACAGGTAATACAGGTCCAACAGGTAATACAGGAAATACTGGAAATACTGGTAATACAGGAAATACTGGTAATACAGGACCAACAGGAAATACTGGGAACACTGGTAATACAGGCAATACAGGTAATACAGGACCAACAGGTAATACAGGTTTTACAGGTAATACTGGTAATACCGGTAATACTGGTAATACAGGCAATACTGGTCCAACTGGAAACACTGGTAATACTGGTCCAACAGGTTTAGGTTATACTGGATATACTGGTTATACTGGTGTTACAGGACCAACAGGACAAACAGGTATAGGTTATGTTGGACCAACAGGACATTATACAGGTGTGTCAGGTTTAAATGGAAGTATTTACGGGTTAAATTTATATTTAGACACAGATGGAGGAACTGCTCCACTTACTGATGGAGATTTATTAAGTGCTCCTAAAATATTAGATAGTGAAACATCAAATCCAACAGAAGATAAAAGGTCATATTCAAGTGTTTATAATGGTAATGCTATTGGAACAGGACACGCGAGGTCTATGTTAGATTCAGTACAAGCGTGGTCAGCGGGAACTGTTAATACATCACAATATATGACTATAGATTTAGATACTACTCAAACTATCTCAGGTGTTATTACACAAAGTCGTGTTAATTATGACCAATGGGTTACTTCTTATAAAGTATCAGTATCAACAGATAATATTACTTATTTATATATAACAACATCAGGAACAACAACAGACGCAGGTCTTGCTCAAATTTTTACAGGAAATACAGATAGAAGCACAAAAGTAGAAAATACATTTAATTCTCCAATACAATCAAGATATGTAAGATATCATCCAGTAACTTGGGTAGGGTATATATCTATGAGAGCAGGTGTGTTATTAGCAATAAATTATCAAACATCAATAACATCAGGTAATCAAAGTAATACGACTGGTGTATTAATGGGTTCATTTATTTCTCCAGCAAATTTGTTAAATAATAATATAGTTTTAAGTGGTTTATGGACTACTAAATTATATACATTAGCAACTGATGATGTATCAGTTAAATTTTATACAAAATTGTATTATATTGATTCAACAGCAGACCCAGCAACAGAAGTTTTAATAACCGCAGGTAATTCAGCAAGTGCCATTCAAGTTTATTTAGATTTAAATATATTATCACATTCACTTTATGTTCCAAATACAGTATTACCAGATAAAACGTATAGATATCTTTTAAAAATATATGCTGATTTTTCTAATAGTGTTGAAAGTCCTCAAAGTATGACAATCTATTTTAGGGGAACATCAATTAGTTATTTGAATACAAGTTTATCGGCAAATGAAGCAACTGGTCCAACAGGTAATACAGGTCCAACAGGTTCAACAAGTATACATACAGGTTTAATAGGTGCTACAGGTTATACTGGTCCAACAGGTATTTCTGGAGAATTAACAAATACTGGTGATACAGGATTTACAGGTAATACAGGTAATACTGGTCCAATAGGTTATGATGGAACATATGGTAATACAGGTGATACAGGACCACAAGGATCAAATATACCCTATGAAAATAGTGATGTAATGGTTGTAATAGGTTCTAATTTAGGTGCGGTTGGTTCAAATTCTCCATTGTCTTATAGTTATGATGGTGTTACTTTTACAAATGTTTTAACAGGAAATATAATTAATAATGATGGTTCAGCATATACAGTGAGTAATGTATATAGTATTATATATGACGGCAATATGTGGATTGCAAGAGTTAGTGGAGCTTATTCATTAATATATAGTTATGATAGTATACATTGGAAAGTTTTAAATAGTTCTCCAACCTCACCAGGCAATAAATTAGTTTATACATTTGATAAATATTATTTACTAAGAGAAATAAATCTTGGCAATACTTTAATAAGTTATAATTTAATAGATTGGGATATTAGTATTAGTTCCTATGTTACTGATATTTTTTATGATGGTAAAATTTATTTAAGAGGTAGTTTTAATTATGGAGCAGGAATAGGTGGTTCTATTTCTTATAGTTATGATGGTATTACTTGGTATTCTACAAATGCAAATACATTTATGAATGATTGTTATTCAATTACTGGTAATGATACTATATATGTTGCTACTGGTAATCAAAATAATAGTGATGCTAATTTATATTCAATTATATATAGTTATGACGGTATTACTTGGGTTGGCGTAACTGATAAATTAACACTTATACATGAAGGATATAGTGTTGTGTGGAATGGCTCAATTTTCGTATGTGTAGGTGTTAAAGGTAGTAATTCTAGTGCAACAAATATTGTTAAAAGTGTTGATGGTATAAATTGGACCGTGTGTATATCACCTTCTACGTTATGGATTTGGGATATTAAATGGTCTAATAAATTATGGTTTATTTTAGTAAGAAATAATTATTACGGACGTTCATATACTTTTTATTCAAGTCCTGATTTAATAACTTGGACGACTATTGATTATAGTTCATATCATTATGTAACTTCAATAGCAGTAAAATATACCGTTCCACAAAAATTTAAAGGTTTAAATTTATTTTCATCAACAAACTCTTTATATAGATATTATGGTTCAAGCACAACCACATTTTCTAATATTAAAAAACCACAAATTTGTTATGGTCAAACAACAGTAGCTGCTGATAGCACTGTAGATATTACAAACTTACCTTATACATCAACATCAACCTATTTTGCTGTGGCTCAAGTAAGTGGTGAACCAACTACTTATGCTTATGGTCAAGCACTAAAATTATCAGCATCTTCAATTAGATTATATAATCAAGATAGTGCTACATCACATACAGTTATGTGGAAAACAATAGGCTATTAAAAAAATAACTAATTAAATATTAAATAAAACAACACTAATTAATATAAAATAAAAAATAATTAATATAAAATAAAAAATAATTAATAAAAAAGATAAAATAAAAATATAAAATAAACTAATAAAATTATAAAAAGATAAAATACAATCACAACTATAAAATTATGTTTTCCCAGAAAGATTATTTAAATTTAGAAAAGCAAAAAATTTTTTTAATGGTTCGCTTAATTTAATATTACCAATAATTTTAATAGATAATAATTTTATAACTGTATCAAAAGGAATACTTGCTGTTTTATTAAAAAAATAAATCCATATGGCTAAACCAAGTTCTATATAGTTAGTATTATATGTAGAAATAATAAGAGGTGTATTATTAATATAATTTTGTTTTATAATATCATTTAATTTTGTTAAAATAGTATATAATTTAGAAAATTCATCTTTTTCCATTTGTATTTTAATTTCATTAATATAATCATTTGATTTTTTCCAGAATGTAAGTTTGTCATCTAATTCAATAATTGTTTTAATATTATTCTGTTCTATAAATTTACTCATTTCTATTTTATAATCATTTGAAGATTTTGTGTTGATTGGATTATTATATATCCAATATATATTTGGCAAAAGACTTATAAATACAACCATTTGTATTTTAAATTTTTACTTTATGTTAATTTTTTATTTATGTTAATTATAGATTTTAATAATAAAATTTTAACATTTAACTTATACTAAACTTTAATTTATACAATTATACTATTATTAAAAAATAAAGGTATTCTAGAAACTATTTTATTTATTATTTTGTATAAAAGTAGATAATTTATATCTATCATAATCAATATTAAGTCTAGATAGTAGTTTAATATTAGCAGTATAGTAATTAGTTTCAATAGTATTATAGTGTTTAACTTTATAATTATTATGATGTGTATAATAAGGATTGTTATACAAAAATATAGTTTTAATTAACATTGGAATAGTATACATTATATACAATAGGTTAAATCTTTTAATTGATACTTTTATTTAATTGATACTTTTATTTAATTGATACTTTTATTTTAATATATATATATTAATTATTGTAAATTAACATAAATTATTAAAATAAATAGAAAATTATTAAAATTTAATTATTAAATTATAAAATACAGCAATCGGGCATTGGAGGTGATCCAGGCATTTTACCCCAATCAATATTATCATTCATATAATTAGATAATTTATATTTATCATAATCAAAATCTGATAATGGTTTTAATTCAAATGGTTCTTTAAGTTTTCCTCCAGTTTGTATTTTATTTTTTTTTTGAGTTAATTTTTGTGTATATTTCTTATTATTTTTAATATTTTTATTTTGTTTTATATATTTACTATTTTTTAAATGTTTTATATTTTTATTAGTTTTGTTAATTGCCATCTTAGTATAGTTTTAAATATGATTTTTTGAGTAATATTATTTTTTAAATTATATTTATTTATTATTATAATTAACTAATATAAAAATAAAATGTTTTTAGAATTAAAACAGTTATTGTAAAAATTGAAATTTAATAATTTAGTTTAGTTTTATATTATAATAGTTATAATATAATTTTAAATACTTTATTATGAATACTATTATTAGTATGAATACTATTACTAGTAGTAATAATGAAAATGAATTATTAGATAACAATACAATACTGTCATCTCTTCTTTTTGAAAAAAGAAGAAAAAATAAACAAATAAAAAAAGAAAAAAATGAACAAAGTGAAAATAATACTATAATAGACACTATAGTAGAAACTAATTTAAAAAAATCAAAAATTAATTTAGATGAAATTGAAAATCATATTAGTAAAGATATAATTAAAAATAGTGAAATAAAATGTAATAATTGTAATTCTAAAAAACTATTTGAAATTGATGGATATAATGTATGTAATGAATGTGGATTATATAATGATTGTGTAATAGATTCAGGTCAAGAATGGAGATTTTATGGTAATGATGACAGTAAAGGAAATGACCCTTCTAGATGTGATATGCCTACTAATGAATTATTACCAAATACTAGTATGGGAGCATTAGTAGGGTTTGCTTCGACTAATACTATACAATCTAAAAAAATTAGAAATATGAATTTTTGGAATAGATTTTCATATAGAGATTCAAGTTTAATAGAAACTTTTAATAATATTACTATAATTGCTCAAAACGCAGGATTAAATCAATGTATTATTGAAGAAGCCAAATATATGTATAAAGAAGTAAGTGAAATTAAATCATCACGAAGAACCAAAAAAGATGCAATGAAAGCAGGTTGTATAATGTTGGCTTGTAAATTAAAAGGAGTTCCTAGAAATTGTAGTGAAATTGCTGAAATATTTAAATTAAAAAATAATAAAACATTTCGTAAAAGTATTAAAACATTTGAAGAAATATGGAAAAATATTAAATTACATAAAAAAAATAGTCATAGTTCAATAGAAAATTATAAAACTAATATTGATGATAATAATAGTGATGATAATGATGATGATGATGATGATGATAATGATGATGATGATGATGATGATGATGATGATGATGATGATGATGATGATGATGATGATGATACTAATAATAATATTGTTAATAATAATGAAAATAAAAGTAAAGATAGTAAGACTATTTCTATTATTAATACCATTGTAAATACTGATAGTTCTAGTGATAGTGATATTTCTAGTGATAGTGATAGTGATAGTGATAGTGATAGTTCTAGTGATAGTTCTAGTGATAGTGATAGTTCTAGTGATAGTGATAGTGATACTATTACCAATGATAAAACTAATACTATTATCAATGATAAAACTAATACTATTACCAATGATAAAACTAAATTAAATAGTATAAAAGATAATAATGAAGAACAAGAAAATACTAGCGAAAATAATAAAATAATGAAAGATTGTATTACAAAATTACATAGATTTGCTTGTGCTTTAGGATTAAATGATAAATTATTTAATTATTGTCGTATGTTATTAATCTATATAGAAACGAATAAATTTTTAGATAAACACACACCTTTATCTAGAACATCTACAATTATTTATTATGTCATTGAAAAATTAAATATTAATATTAATAAACATCTTATATTTCAAACGTGTGAAATTTCTCAAGTTACAATTAATAAATGTTATCAAAAATTAATGAAATACAAAAAAGAATTAGAAAATATTAATATAGAATAAAAAATATTAATATAGACTGCAAATTTTATTAAATTATTATTAAATTTTTACTAAACTTTTACGTTTTTTTTTACTTTTATAAATATTAATAATAATTAATATTAATTAATATATTTAAATATTAATAAAAATGGTTGATTTACAAAATATAAGTTCAAATTTATTATTAATAAGTTTTGTGCTAATAAGTTTATGTTGTTTATATTTATTATATTCTAATTTTGTAAAAATTAAAGAAATTAAAGAATTAAAGACAAATGTTGAAGATTTAAAAACTATTTTTTTTAATCAACAAAAACATAATGAAGAAACCTATAATAACATAATACAATTAGTCGGTGGTAAAAATAATATGAATACTATAAATGAAAATAATAATGCGAATACTACTAATAATGAAGATATAATAAAAAATATTAATATAAATGATGTTGTAGAAACTAATACTATTATTAAATTAACTAAAGATAATATTGAAAATATGAAAACAATGGATACATATCTAGATACTACTATTAATAATAATGATATTAATAAAGTAATAAGTATTGAAACTTATGAAGATATGATGGGCAATGAAGATGAAAATGATGGTTTAGAAGATTTAGAAGATTTAGAGGATTTAGAGGATTTAGAGGATTTAGAGGATTTAGAAGATTTAGAAGATTTAGAAGATTTAGAAAAAATAGCAAAAATAAATAAAGGTATAAAAGAATATAATAATGAAATTACTGATAATATATATGATATAATACATTCAGAAAAAGCAAATACAGAACTATTTAATGATAATGATTCTATAACAACAGATCCATTATCTGATAATTTAGAAGATAATGAATTTGATATAGAAGATTTAGAAGATTTAGATAATTTAGAAACCAATGAAATAGATAGTAGCGATATTAGTGCTAATGAAGATAGTGATATAAATAATATATCTAATGTAAATACTCCTATAATAGTAGAAAATACACAATCTAGTATTAATAATACTAATAATAATACTATTGATACTCTTAGTGATATTGATGATTTAGATTTAGATTCTATTAATAATAATGATAATGATAATAATGATAATGATAATAATGATACTAATCAAACCGTTAAAAATATTAATATTGATAATACAATTACTTTAAATGAAACTATTTTAAATACAAATGTATCTGGAGAGAATACTAAAAATATAAATTTAGAAAATACTGAAACTAATGAAATTAATGAAAATAATGAAAATAATGAAACTACAGAAGTTGATTTAAATGATTTATTAAATAACAATAAAGATAATAAAAATATTAAAATTGAAAAAATAGACTATACTAGCGAACAGTTAAATGGTATGACAACTAAACAATTAAAAGAAATAGCAAAAGAATATAAAGTAAAATCTTATGGTTCTAAAAATGATATTATTCAATCAATATTAGGTAATTAAGTAATTAATTAAATAACAACTATTTAATTAAATATTGGTAATTTAGTAATAATATAATTTATATAATTATCTTGTTTATTTTTTTCATTTTGTATTTTACTATCTAAATTATGTTTTAGTGTTGTATCTAGATATAATTTTATTTCTTCTTTTAATTTAGTATCTTTTTTTATATCTTCAATCTTTTTACCAAGTAATTGTTGAATAATACTATTATATTCTGTTAATTTAGTACTATTCAATGTATTCATTTCATTAATAAGTGTTGTATCTATACTATATATATCACCAATTAATTTTGATTTAGATGTTTCTAGACTATCAATTGTATTTAAGTTTTGTAATAATAAATTAGATTTAGAATTTGTAGTAGATATTTTATTAATTTTTTTATGATATAAAGTATAACTATAATAATCTTCTAATAGATTTATAAATTTATCTTTTTCTTTTTCAAAATTATGTTTATCATTTATAGACAATTCTTTATTTGATATTAATTCTTTATACTTAAATAGTATTTTTTCTCGTTCATTAGATATATTAGTTTTTAATTCAGTTAGTATATCATTATAATATAAATAATTAGGTTTTGTTAGTTCTTTAATAAGTTTTTCTGTTTTATCATTTTTTAATACAACTATTTTAACTAATTCATTTTTATCTTTTGGTAAAATTTTAATTTTATAGTTCATATTAGAATACTTCTTATATAATTTAGAATATTCATTTTTATAATTAGTCATTATTTCACTATTAAAATTATTTATATAATTATCAACTTTATTATTTATTTTTTCAATATCAACTAATTTTTCATCATTAGGAATAAGAAAATCAATAGTGTATTCAATATCTACACTTTCTACATTATAATTTTCAGTATCACTATTAATAGGTTCTTCTTCATTATTATCAATATAAGGTTGTCTTTGTGAATTTTATCATCAATAGGTTCATCAATAGGTTCAACAATAGGTTCATTCATAAGTTCAGGTTCATCAATAGTTTCATCAATAGGTTCATCAATAGTTTCATCAACAGGTTCTTCTGTATTATCAATAATAAGGTCTTCTTTAATAGGTTCATCAATAGGTTCTTCGATAGGTTCTTCTTTTATAGATTTATAATTTTCTACATATTCTACATCATTATTCATTTTATATAAAATTAATAAAGTATTTGTATTTTTTAATTATTATTATAATAATTTATATTATTATATTATTTTTTTCTTATATAACTATAATATAAAAATATTTTAAAATAAACAATGAATACATTAAATAAACTTCTAGTTGAAGCAAATAAAGTTACAATGAAAGATTTAAAAATTGATAAAAAATTATTTAATAAACCTAAACTATCTAATAAACCTATAAAGTCTAAGAAATCTAAGAAAACTACAAAATCTAAGAAATCTAAAACATCTAAAAAATCTAAAACTACTAAAAAATCAACTAAATCTAAAAACTAAACTAATTTAAATTTAATTTATTTTTTCCATTTTTTTTTCTTTAAATTCAAAAAATAAAAAATTGAAAAAAAAAATTTAAAAACATAATAAAATATAAAAGTATAGAGTATTAAATAATCTATTAACGTAAGTTCATCGACTTTTATTCTTAAATATCTACCAAATTGTTATTTTGATTAACGCGAGTTTAGTATCAAGATGCCTCCAATGATGATTAAACCTTTTAACCCTACTGATGTTGATCCATCTAAAGTTTCATTTAGTAATGTCATTAATATTCCTGATATTGGAGTTAAATATTGTAAAATGACGTATGATGATGCTACATCTAATGATAAAAAATTACTTGTAGTTATACGTGGTTGTAAAATTATAACTTTTAAAAAATTAGAAAATGATAAAGATGCTAAAGGTAAAAAAGATAAGTATCAAATTTTTATGGGTGTAAAAGATGAAAATTTTATTAATATGATAAAGAAATTTGAAAAATATTTAATTACTCAAGGTGTTGAAAATTCTAAACAATGGTTTGATGAAACAATGGAAGAAGAAGAATGTATTGAAATGCTTAAACCAACATTAACTACAAGTGAAAAATATCCAGGATATGCTATTGGTGGTGTTTTAGCAAATGATTTTGTTTGTAAAAGCACTACTA
>Ga0209714_1000648_pt1 | contig 20315 bp, 18 predicted proteins | sample COGITO_mtgs_1104_5_FD_185517 | JGI IMG/M metagenome (GOLD analysis project Ga0209714, IMG submission 185517) | Pelagic marine microbial communities from North Sea - COGITO_mtgs_110414 (SPAdes) (version 2) | ecosystem: Environmental > Aquatic > Marine > Epipelagic ...
TAGACATAAAAAATTTGCTGAAGCTACACGGATAGCAGTGAATGCTTGGGGGTTAGAAATACTTTGTAAAAATCCAGAAGAATATTCTAGCTCATTAACTGCAGTTCTTGTTCCAGAAGGACATAATGCAGACTCTCTTAGAAAAATAATTTTGGATGACTATAATATGTCTTTAGGAACAGGATTAGCAAAAGTTGCTGGTAAAGTATTTCGGATTGGTCATTTAGGTGATTTTAATGAATTAATGTTAGCAGGTACATTAGCTGGTGTTGAGATGGGTCTAATGAAATCAAAAATTCCTTATCAAAAAGGTGGAATACTTAAAGCACTAGAGTATCTTTCTTAATTTTAATCAAATAAACTCAATTAATACTATCACTTAATAAAGTAATTTTATCTTTAAGATTTTCTTAGCACTATTAACTTTAGAATATGATGATTCTTGATTTGTTCATATTTTATTGGCATACTCAATCATTGACTAAATGGTGCCAGAAAGTATAAAGCACAAGTATTTTGGTGTTAAAAGTATTGGGTGGTTAGCTCAGTTGGTAGAGCATCTCGTTTACACCGAGGGGGTCAAAGGTTCTTTTCCCCTGCTAATCCTCACTAATCCTAAATACAACCTAGCAATAGCACACTCTAAGCACAATTCGTTTCGATTAACGAAAGGAAAGCTATGAGTACAGTAAGAAAACAAGCGAAGAGTTGGAATGCCATTGTAAGAGTTCAAGGTCATCCATACATAAGTAAAACATTTAAATCTAAAACAGATGCAATTCGTTGGGCAAATTTAACAGAGGTTAAATTGAGACGAGATGATGCTGGTATTAGTAAGGTTAAATTTCCTAAATTTGAAGATCTTGCAAGGAGATATATTGAAAAAATATCTATCCTAAAGAAATCTTATGCAGATGAGAGAGGTAAGATCTTGCAGTTTATTCAAGAGCCATGGGCAATTTATCCATTAAACCGTATCTTGCCCAAACATATAAATAAGTGGAAAGACGATAACTTAAAAACACTAGCTGGTGGATCAATTAATAGGAAGTTAGATGTGCTTAGTTCCATGTATACTACCTTCAAAAGAGAGTGGGGCTACCCCGTAGATAATCCAGTTCTATCAATTAGACGACCGAAGAAGTCTCCACCAAGAGATAGAAGATTATCAGATAAGGAAATAGATAAGCTATTAATGGGAAATAGAACAAGCCCTATAATGAAAGCTATAATTGAGATCTCACTTGAAAGCGCAATGAGACTAAGTGAAATACTTCGAGCATCTCATGACAGAATAGATGGATATACACTGGTAATACCTATTGCAAAAACAAAGCCTAGAGTAATCCCATTAACCAAAAGAGCTCGGAAATTGTTACTTGATGCAGAGCTACCATTTAAAATAAGTAAATGGCAGGTAAGTAAACAGTTTAGAAAACTATGTATTGAGTATGGAATTAAAGATGCCGTTTTTCATGATTGTAGAAGAAATGCTCTTACTGACTTTATGAGAAAACATAAGCTCAATGTCCCTGAAACAATGAAGATAGCAGGGCATTCAGATCCTAGAATGTTGTTAAGGATTTATAACAATTTAGAAGCTCATCATGTAGCTAAGAAGCTAAACAATATGTAGTTTAAAGCAAATAGACTCATCGTTCAGGATTTGTTAGTCTTGAAGTGTGACTCAACAACATCAACGATAATTGAAAGTATCTAAAAATCTATTAGATCAGGTTCGAAACAGCCGCATGGTTGGCTCGGCCTCGACCTGTTCGTAAAGCCAGTCAACAAACGTATCGAGCTTTGGGTTGGGTGCACGTTCTTTGTGCGTCGCCAGATACCAGCGGCCTGGCTCGGGCACCGAAATATCAAACGGTTTGACCAGACGCCCCCTTTCAAGATCACGTGCGCAAAACGGCGCTCTTGCGACGCTGATACCGCGATTGTTCAAAACGGCTTCGCGGACAAGAGGGTAGTTATCAAAGATTGAACCAAATTGCATGGTTTGGCGATCTAAGCCCGCCGCCTCCAACCAACAGTCCCAGTCATCCGGCTCATTCCATGTGCTTGGGACGCTCAACAATAGGTAATTTTTAAGCTCTTCAAGCGGCATTCCACCGCTCGCAGAATTGAAGGTCTCCGGAGCACATACCGGGTAGATATCCGTTTCGAATAACGGGCTATAGTTAAACCGTTTGTCAAATGGTGGCGCGTTGAACACGCCCACATCGAACCGGTGCATGTCATAATCACCGTCTTCAAAGGTAGAGATTATGCGAACGCGTGTGTTCGGATTGTCCTGAAGAAATTCAGCCAATCTGGGCTGTAGCCACATCGTGTTGAAACTTGCGTAGGACTGAACGAGCAACACGTCCGGTTCCTCAGGTTCCTGGATGCGCCGCGTGGCTTTGATAATTCCCTGAATGTGTTCGCGAACTGCCGGATAATACTGCTCGCCAGCCGGTGTCAGCTCGACCGAACGGCTTGTGCGTTTCAGTAGTTTAACGCCGATTGTTGTTTCTAATGCTTTGACCTGGTGGCTGACTGCCGCATGCGTCACACAAATCTCGTCAGCGGCCTTTCGGAAACTCTTGTGACGCGCGACAGCCTCAAAAGCTCTCAGTGAAACTAGAGTGGGCATATGTGTTGATATCGATACCTCTAACTTAAGATTTAACTAAAGAAGATTGTAATTCTTTATTTGTTATATATCCTTTTATATGTCCAGCTGAGTCTACGACATCAACAACCACATCATTAAGAACAATTTTTGGTAAAAATTCTTCTAAAAACTCATCTTCATGAACTTTTAATCTATTTTCTCCAGAAGGTTGTCCTTCTTTAGCATCAGTCATAATGACTTTTGCTTTTAAAACTTTTGCTCTATTCACATCTTTAACAAATGCTGCAACATAATCATCTGCTGGATTCATAACAATATCAACAGGAGTTCCAACTTGAACTAATTTACCTGCGTTTAAAATTGCAATATGATTTCCAAGTCGTAGCGATTCATCTAAATCATGAGTTATAAAGACAATTGTTTTTTTTAATTCTGACTGAAGAGAAATTAACTGTTTTTGCATATCACTTCTTATTAAAGGATCTAAAGCACTAAATGCTTCGTCCATTAACATGATATCCGAGTCTGTTGCTAAGGCTCTAGCAAGGCCAACTCTTTGTTGCATGCCTCCAGATAATTGATTTGGATACTGATTTTCAAAACCGCTAAGTCCAACAGCCTCAATTTTTTCCATGGCTATTTTGTCTCTTTCATCTTGAGTTATATTTCTCATCTCTAAACCATAAGCTACATTTTGAATTACAGTTTTATGTGGAAAAAGGCCAAATCTTTGAAACACCATGCTCATTATATGTCTTCTAAATTCGATTAGTTCTTGTTTATTCAAGGACATAACATTTGTGCCTTCAACCAAGATTTCACCAGAAGTGGGTTCTATTAATCTGTTTAAATGTCTTATCAATGTCGATTTTCCTGATCCAGATAATCCCATGCAAACAAAGGTTTCTCCTTCTTCAATTTTTAACGAAACATTATCTAGCCCAACAGTATGGCCAGTTTTTTCTAACACTTCTTCTTTGGTAGCCCCATCCTTAACCATTTGCATTACCGATTGTGGCTTATTTCCAAAGATTTTGTATATATTATTAATTTCTATTTTAGACATTTTTAAAGATCTTTTATCAAAACTACTTCATACATTAAAGGAAAGAAATCAAACTCACTATCTTTTGTTGCATACACTTCGGGTGTCTAAATAATTACTGATTTACTTCCCTTTTCTTAAAATTGTTTATCACTGTTCATCACTTTTAGGGTCAAATTCAAAAGGAACTCAAAAGATGATTTAATTTTTAGACATTACTTTATATTCAAAATTTTGAGTTGTATCGTTTACTTGTAATAACTTGGCACCATTTTTACTATGAAAGTTAGTTGCCATTTCTGTTAGTGGTGACAGGGTAACTAGTCTATTTAAATGATTTGATTTTTTTATTTTTTTAAAGACTTCTTTTACGATTAGTTTTCCACCCCCTTTTTTCTTTGACCAAACTGTATAAGCAATAGCAATTTTTCCAACATATTGGTCTCTCATAGCACTTTGTAAAAAAGCATCCTGACTTAATTTATCTAATTCATCAACAGATTTTGGAATTTCATTTGTGTAAGCAAAACACATCACAGCGTGGATTTCATTTTGATATTTAACTCCATAAATTTTTCTTCCATAATTAGTTCTAAACTTATTGTCTAATTCTGGTCTAATAGGGTCTTCTGAAGTATCACAGTCATTCAATTCAACCAATTCAGCACCCTTTACCCAATTAAAAAAAGTGTCTATATTTTTTATTAAGATTTGACGATTTTTTCTAATTCTTGCTTTTACTCTTGGTTTAAATTTTTTTAACATTATTTTCTAAGAATTTTTTTTTAGCAAGACCTCTGTGAATCAATAGTTGAAGCATGTACAGATTATCGAAATCTATTTTTTTGTTGTCCCACGATGTCTTTGAATTCTATTTCCATACTCCTGAGTAACTCTGTCAAATATTATTGCTAGAGCAACAATTGCTAGACCATTCATCAAACCCAGAGCTAAGTATTGATTAGAAATTGCTTGTAAAATTGGAACACCCAATCCTCTTACGCCAATCATAGAAGCAATTACTACCATTGCTAGAGCCATCATAATTGTTTGATTTATTCCAGCAAAAATTGTTGGAAGCGACAAAGGTATTTGAACAGATCTTAATTTTTGCATTGGTGTGGCACCAAAAGCATCTGCTGCTTCTAAGGTTTCTTTATCGACTTCTCTTATTCCTAAATTTGTTAACCTAACAACAGGCGGTAGAGCATAAATACATACAGCTAATAGACCTGGAACTTTTCCAATACCCAATAACATAATAATAGGTATTAGATAAACAAAGCTTGGAATTGTTTGCATCATATCGAGTACTGGTAGTATTGCTTTTTCTGCTCTACTTGATTTCGACATTAAAATACCGATTGGTATTCCAACCACTATACATACAAGCGTTGAGACAGAAATAATAGCGACTGTTGCCATACAGTTTTTCCACATTCCAAAATAACCAATAACTATAAAGCAAGCTATTGTGCCAATTACTAATTTATAATTTCTAGAACCTATCCATGCTAAAATACCAAAAACACCAATAACTATTGGCCATGGCGTATTTACTAATAATTTTTCAAGAAAAATCAAAAATGATAAAAGTGGATCAAAGAACCCTTCAATTGCTTCACCATATTCTCTTGAAAAGTTTTTAAAACTATAATCGATATCTTTCTTTAACTCTCTGAGAGCATCTCTATCCATTACTGGTATCTTGCTTAAAAATTCCATATTAAATTTCTTATATTACAAAATCGAACCCGTTAAAATATAACGGGTTCGATTAATACTTTTAATTAAAGTGCTTTTTTGATTTTTTTAGCAGCTGAACCTGAAACCCATTTAGTCCACACATCTTCTTGTGTTTTTAGGAATTCAATTGCAGCATCTGCACCTTCTGCTTGGTTTTCACCCATCCATACCAGCATACCATTCATCACTGGACCTGGATAAGTTCTGTTTTCAAGATATTTTATACCATCTTTACCAGCTGTTTTCATAAAGTTATCAGTTGTAATTGTGAAAACTTCAGATTTTACCCATGAAGATTTTTTTGGATCAGCACATTCTTGTTCTGGTAAAACTATACATTTATCCCAGTTATCTTTTCCAGCAAATTCACCCATATCTACAGCTTGCAAATTATATTTACCGATTAGAGCAGTTGGTGACCAGTAATATCCAAACCAGTTTTCACCTCTTTCAGCAGCTTTAGCTACTGAACCATCTAATCCAGCAGCCGAACCTGTTTCTACAATCATCCATCCTTTTTCTTCCATACCCCAAGCTCTAAAATGGTTTCTGTTACTTAGTTCACAGTTCCATCCTGGAGGACAGATATGAAATCCACCTTTTGAAGGATCTTCTGGATGTGGAAATAGATCAGGTCTTTTTAAAACTGCATCTGCAGTTGTAAGCTCTGGATGTTTTTCTAAAGTTGCAGGTAATATAAACCAACCTTCACCCAATCCAGTAATTGGAGCTTTGTTGACAGAGTGCATTTTGCCTTCATCTACTGCTTTGTTCAAAGCAACGATTGCAACATTTGCCCAAAACTCAGGAGCTACATCTGGCTCACCTTTTTCTTGCATTGATGTAAATGTAGGCATAGTTGCACCTGGAACTAGCTCAACTTCACATCCATAACCTTTTTCTAAAATTATTTTGTCAACTTCAGCCATGAAATTTGCTGATGCCCAGTTCATGTTAGCTATTGTAATCTTTCCACATGCAGCATTAGCAACACCAGTAAATAAAGTGAAACTTAAGACAGCTAATGAAGAAATTACTATTTTTTTAATTATTTTCATTATTTTCCTCTTAATAGTTTATAATAATTAATCACAACACATTCAGTTCAATAAATCCCTTGAATTTTTTTTAATGATTGTAAAATTTTTTCACTTGTAAAAAATCTATGAAATGCCAGAGTTGAGACATAAAATTGTAAGGATTTGACCTAGATGCCGATATTGTCGCCTGCATCAGATGCATATGACCATCCGTTGCTAATCAAGCACCTGTTGACCAGCTCAAATAGGGCTTGCGCTCGTCAGGAGATTGTCAACGGCGCAGGTATTCGATTGAGCTATGAGGCGTTTGAGAAACGTGTGCACCAACTTGCTCATTCTCTGAAGGCCAGTGGGATATTTGAGGGCATGCGCATCGGTGTCATAGATTGGGATACAAGCCGATATCTTGAATGTTTTTTCGCGGTCCCTATGATGGGTGCAACCCTTTTTACGATCAACATCCGTCTATCTCCTGCCCAAGTTCTTTATACTATCAACCACGGCAAACCGGATCTGATTATCGTACACAGCGATTTCATGCCACTCATTGATGATATCAAATCGGGTTTTGAGCGGAATATCATCATTATGCCGATTGGAGAAGGTGAAGGTTATGAAGAGTGGATAGGCGAGTCACCGGAAAGGTTTGACTTCCCGGACTTCGATGAAAACCATGCCGCAACCTTGTTTTACACAACCGGGACCACCGGCAATCCCAAGGGGGTGAGCTATTCACATCGGCAGTTGGTCCTTCACACGTTGGGCCTGATTGCTGGTTTTGGCGCGTGGCCCGGGAATGCCGGATTTCATCGCGGCGACGTATACATGCCGCTGACTCCCTTGTTTCATGTCCACGGTTGGGGGTTTCCTTATGCCGCAACGATGCTGGGGCTACGTCAGGTCTATCCCGGTCGATATGACCCTGACACAATCTTGCGGTTGATTGTAGACGAAAATGTCACTTTTTCCCACTGCGTGCCCACGGTTCTATCAATGGTGCTCGACCATCCGGATTGCCCACAAATTGACCTGCACAGATGGAAAGTGATCATTGGCGGGGCTGCTTTGCCGCGCGATCTGCAGGATCGCGCTGCGGCGGCAGGTATTTCGGTGCATGCAGCATATGGGATGTCTGAAACCTGTCCGTTTCTGACAGTGGCTGATTTGTCCAGTAATGATCCGGAGGTGCAGTCGCAAACGGGGTTTTCCGGTCCTCTTGTCGACATCCGCGTTGTGACACCGGATATGAAAGACGTTCCGCATGACGGTGAAACAACGGGCGAAGTTGTTGCGCGGGCTCCCTGGTTGACACAAGGCTATCTGGATAATCCGCAAGCCTCGAATGACCTTTGGGACGGTGGGTATCTGCATACTGGGGATGTTGGGTATATCCGCGAGAATGGATCTTTGCAGATTACTGACCGACTCAAGGACGTGATTAAGACTGGCGGCGAATGGATATCTTCATTGATATTGGAAAACATAGCATCGTCTTGCTACGGTGTTGAGGAGGTGGCAGCTATTGGATGCCCAAACGCGAAATGGGGCGAAAGGCCAGTTTTGGCTGTTCAAATCAAAAATAATACAGACCGGGATCTCGTGCGCTTGAATATAGTGGAAGAAATTCAGATGCGTGTCGACGTAGGCGAGATCTCAAAATGGGCAATTCCAGACGAAATAATCTTTGTCGACCACCTTCCTAAAACAAGTGTCGGCAAGCTGGATAAGAAACTCGTGCGTCAAGACGTTTTAACTCGCCTGGATTTAAAATCATGACAAACAAACAACGTCGCATTCAGGCGCTTATTCGGTCCATTGTCCACTATTTGGAAGCTCGTAAAGCGACCGTGCAGGGCGTTGAACTGGCGTTAAACAAGCTGGCAGCCATGGATCTATCAAACGAGAGGCTCATTGACTTACCTCCACAGGGAACCCGACATGATGCGGTTCTAAAGAATGCTATCGAGGGGATTGTCGCTCCCGAATTGCAGGAAATCTCAGACTGCCTGAAAGCCGCCCAGAACGATCTGGTCTGGCGAGAGGACAACGCACAATTCTACCCCCCCGGTGCCGATCTAGGAGAGGGATACACAAAATGTAACTTGCATACCCTACTCATCGGACCAGATGCATGCGGTCATCACCATCCCGATTTCAGTCTTGGCATTTTCATGCTGGGCCCAAGGACGCTATATCGCGACCACAACCACGATGCGCCAGAGTTATATGTGAACTTGTCAGAGAAATCTGGTTGGCGGTTTGGCACTCATGAATGGAAGGATTATCCGGCTGGATCTCTAATCTGGAACGAGCCGGGCGCCCCCCACGCCACTCGAGTATATGACCCGCCATTCATCTCCGTTTTTGTATGGCTCGAAAACGTGAATTCACCCTGCAATGTAATCCATTTCGACGACTGGGCAGAGATCGAACAGGATCTTGCCAAACAACCTATTGAGGTTTCCTGACATGATTTCCATTAAACACACCGAGGGCTTCGCTTTCATTGAGCTGAATGCCCCGCCAGTGAATGCTCTTAGCCTGAAGATGCGGCAGGCGTTATTGAGCGCCATTCACGAGTTGGATGCCGATGAACAGGTCAAAGCGATCGTTCTATGCTCGGCCCTGCCGCTCTTTTGCGGCGGCGCTGATATTGTCGAGTTTAGCACAGGCGCACTATGGGACAAGCCGGACCTTCCAGAGCTGTGTGTCACGATTGAAACCTGCCGGACTCCTGTTATCGCGGCAATTGCAGGCCCTGCGATGGGTGGTGCGCTGGAGATCGCGCTTGCCTGTGATTACCGTGTCGCCACGCCGGACGCAGTGATGGGGCTGCCAGAGATCAAGCTGGGGCTGTTGCCAGGCGCCGGGGGGACCCAAAGGCTGCCACGGATTGCCGGGCTGGAAGCGGCGACGCAAATGATCCTTTCCGGTGATCCCGTGAAAGGCGAATATGCCCTGTCTTGTGGGCTGGTCGACGCGCTGCTTGAGAACGACCAGGATTTTCGCGCGCATGTTTTGGGCTTCGCCACCCGTGTAATCCAAGAGGGCGGTCTGAGGCGCAATTGCATGGATATGACCGTCACACACTCTGATCCGAAGGGATATCTGACGAGTTTCCGAGACCAGATAGCGCACACGTCCAAAAACCTTGTCGCCCCTGAACGATGTTTGGTGTCGATCGAGGCCGCGTGCGAAATGCCGCTGGCCGAGGGGTTGGCACAAGAGAAGGCAGGTTTCGCCGAACTGCTCGACACACCTCAATCGCGCGCGGGGCGTCACCTGTTCTTTGCAGAGCGTGAATGCACAAAGATTCCGGGTGTTACCCGTGCGGATCAGCCACGTGACATTACATCGGTCGCCGTGATTGGTGCCGGAACAATGGGTCGTGGCATTGCCATCGCTTTTCTTCAGGCTGGGTATCCGGTCATTCTTCTGGAAACTGCGCAAGGCGCGCTGGAACTGGGACTGGAAAAGGTCCGAGAGCATTTCCAGCGCGCGAGCCAAAAAGGTCGGCTCAGTGCCGATCGGGCAGAGGCAATTGCCGCCAACGCCACCGGGACGCTCAGCTACGGCGACCTTGCAGAGGCCGACCTCATCATTGAAGCGGCGTTTGAAAGCATGGATGTCAAACGCCAGATTTTTGAAGCCCTAGACCGACACGCAAAACCTGGCGCGATACTGGCCTCAAACACATCGACATTGGATCTTGATGAAATCGCCGCAGTCACATCCCGTCCGGAGGATGTGATTGGTCTCCATTTCTTCAGCCCGGCCAATGTCATGCGCTTGCTGGAGGTGGTGCGCGGCGCCAAGACCGCTCCCGATGTCATTGCAACGGCAATCACGGTCGCAAAGAAGATCCGAAAGCTCCCTGTCACGGTTGGCGTGTGCTACGGCTTTGTTGGAAACCGGATGCTGGAACCATACTTCCGCGAAGGATCCCGTCTGCTTCTAGAGGGGGCGACGCCGAAACAGGTGGATGACGTCCTTGAAGGCTTCGGCATGGCCATGGGTATTCATGCGATGGCAGATCTGGCCGGAGTCGATGTGGGCGCACGCGTGCGCCAGGAACGGCGTAGTGAAATCGCGCATGACCCGACATACCAGGCTGTGCAGGACAGGTTGTTTGAACTAGGCCGACTGGGTCAGAAAACCGGGCGAGGAAGCTATGTCTACGAGGGGCGGACACGGGTCGAAGACCCAGAGATTGTTCAAATCAGTGCCCATTTGGCGGACTTTCATGGCGTGAAGCGCAGGGAAATCGACGATCAGGAAATCCTTGAGCGTTGTCTTTTCCCCCTGATCAACGAGGGCTTCTTGATCCTTGAAGAGGAAATTGCAACGCGCCCGGGTGATTGCGACCTGATCTGGGTCAATGGCTATGGCTTCCCAAACTGGCGCGGCGGCCCAATGCACTATGCTGACGAGATTGGATTAAGTCAGATTTTGGAACGCATGACCCACTATCGGCAGTCGCTAGGTGCCTATGGTGAGATGTGGTTCACGCCTGCGCCTTTGCTGGAACAACTTGCAACCTCGGGCGTGACACTTGACGCACATTTTGATGCCAAAAAGGAAAAATCATGAGAAAAGCCGTTATCGTCTCAACCGCACGAACCCCCATTGGGGTTGCCTTCAAAGGTGCGCTGAACAACATCAAGTCCCCTACCATGATGGGGCACGCCATTCAGCACGCGGTTGAACGTGCAGGCGTGGACCCCGGTTTGATCGAAGATGTTGTCATCGGATCGGTCCTGACTGCGGGAACAGCAGGCATGAATGTCGCTCGTTTGTCGGCGCTGGCTGCGGGCCTTCCCAATACGGTGGCAGGACAGACGATCGATAGACAATGCTCCTCTGGGTTGATGGCCATTGCGACGGCTGCAAAGCAGATCATCGTGGATGGTCAGAACGTTGCCGTGGCTGGCGGGCAGGAGAATATTTCCGCCCTGCAGAATGCCTATCTGAAATGGGCGGGCGATGAGAAAGATCCAAACGTTATCGCCCAATCTGAGCATGCCTATATGCCGATGCTGATGACGGCAGAAAATGTGGCTCGGACCTATGGGATAAGCCGTGACGCCCAGGATGAATACGCAGCACTGTCGCAGGAACGAACTGCACATGCACAGGCAGCTGGCGTCTTTGAAGACGAGATCGTCCCGATCAATGCGATAAAGCGGGTCAAGAACCGTGAAACCGAAGAGGAAACCCAGGAAGAGGTGACCTTGTCAAAAGACGAAGGCAATCGGCCGGGTTCGACGGCCGAAACACTTGGCCAGTTGAATCCGGTTGTCGAAGGCGGCGTGATCACGGCCGGAAACGCAAGCCAACTTTCTGACGGGGCCTCGGCTTGTGTGCTCATGGAAGGCAAGATGGCTGAGCAGCAGGGCCTCAGACCGCTAGGTATCTATCGCGGTATGGCAGTTGCAGGAAACGCACCGGAAGAGATGGGGGTCGGCCCGATCTTTGCAATTCCAAAGCTGCTGAAGAATGCAGGTCTCCGGATCGAAGACATCGGCCTTTGGGAGCTTAACGAAGCCTTTGCTTGCCAGGTTCTGTATTGCCGCGACCATCTTGGGATCGATCCCGAAATCTACAACGTGAATGGCGGCGCCATTTCGATTGGCCACCCCTACGGCATGACGGGCGCGAGACAAGTTGGGCACGTTCTGCTTGAGGGGAGGCGTCGTGGCGTAAAATATGTGGTGACCTCCATGTGTGTTGGCGGAGGCATGGGGGCCGCAGCGTTGTTTGAAATCGCTTGAGTTAGTTGTCGATTGTAAAAGTGTGTTTCTGCCCTTGGTTAGCGACACAGTGTCTCGAACATAGTTGTGATGTTGTCCTGAAAACATTCCCCTAAAAAATATTAAATTACTTTATTGAAAGGCAAAAAAATTTTATAAAAAATTATGATGAGATAGATCGAGTTGACTCACTTAGTTTTTTTTTGACTGAGGAAGAAATTAATAAGAAAGATTAAATGTGGAAGTATTAATTATTATAGATATTTTATTAGCAATAGCTTTATATCTTTCAAATCAGTGAATATAATATTATTAAGTATTGGTATTTTATTACTAATCCTCATTATTCTTTTTGTTTTAAAGATTAGGAAAAAAAAACAAATTCAGCAAAAAGAACACCAAAAAATAAGAGAATATGGTGAACGTTTAAATAACAAAACTAGAAATAGAAAATAGACAAAACGGTATTGATTGAGCATCACTAGTCACGCCTCAGGCTTTTTTAATCATAATTTTTAATAATTATTAATTTCACAAACATCTAAAATAAGTGGCTAAACGACTCACTAATTTAAGGAGAATGTGACTCAATTATGTCTCCTATATTCTCCCAATCTTGAAACATAAAATATAAATGTTATATATGTACATGTTGCTTAGGCATAAGTAACTAGAGCATTAGTTTTCTAATAGGGTTTTGATTGAAACTTATGCTGACAAGGGATCTAACCTTATTCGGTCTAGCTTAACATACGTAAGTTGCTCATGATTGATGCCCGAAAGCCATTTAGTAATAGAATGAGCGTTTGAGAATTTAGCTCAGAAAACAATTCCACGGTTTTAAAATAACAGGCTTAAAAAAGGTTAATATGATGAGTATATTTATAGAAAGAGGATTAGACTTTGAATATCACAACAGAATTCATGGGATTAACGGTGGCCACCATAATCCTAATCTTCCCTCAAGTTCAAACTATTACAGCTTTCATCGATCCATTTTTAGCCTGATGAAATTATAACGTAACAACTACCGGACTAACCACCCGGTAGGATGTTGCATAATTTACAGGAGTCCTAACCATGGAACCAAAAAGAAAAGATAATATTGTGAGACTTGGTCACAATAGCGATAGATCTATATCACAAGAACAATATGCAAAAGTAGTAAAGGGTTACCACCACATGATGAGAGTGGTAAGACAAGAGTTACGTAGAGCAGTTAGAAACCTTGACGAAGCTTTTACTAAATACCCAAACAGCAACAGCAATAATAGAAAGTTGAAAGACTTTGAAATTCATGAGTCTCGTGCTCGTGGCAAAAAGATTGCAGATAAAGTTGATGAAGTTGCATGGGGAAAAATTTGCAAGTTAGAAGAAATTGCAAAAGAAAATGGCATTGAAGTTCCATTCCAAAATACGGAGGCTGATGATGAGTAGACCTTTTGATATGAACAGACAGATAGTTGCAGCATCATTAAAATATGATGATCACACCCATAAGGAAAGACAAGAGCTGGAGAATTATTTGAAACCAGCAATAGTTAAAAAAACCAAACCGAAACAATTAGAGTTTGATTTTAAAGCTAAGAGTGAGCCAATGAATATTGATATCTCGTTACCACCTGAGCTGACTAAATTGTTGGAGGGTAAATAATGAGTAAATCAAAGCTGAAAGTTAAACAAAGTTATTGGGAGTCATTTAGCCATAGTCCAACAATAAGAAAGATTATGGAGAAGTGGTTTTGGATAAGACCTCAAAGTAAAAGAGACGCAAATACAACATGTGAACATGGCCGAGTAGATTATAAAGCTCTGAAAGGGTTAGTAGTAAAACAAGCTAACGTTATTCAAGATCTTGGTAATGCAATTCTGGCAAGTGAAAATAATAGAACAAAAGAAAAGCTAGAGCTTGACCATGTTAAAAAAGATGCAGTTGAACGTCTTAATAATCAGAAAGCAACAATCATGAAATTAGAGCATGAGTTGGAGACTGCAGAAGATGTTATCTCTCAAAAAATTGATGAAGTTGCTGAGCTAAAAGAAAGCATTTTATTGGCAAGAGAGGAGGTAAACAATAATGCAAACTAAAAACAATGTTGAAAGCACTAATAATACATTAACAAAAACTGAGTTAGATAAACTAGCAAAGAAAGATGTCGTAGACTTAAAATTTGATAATGATGAAGATATATTAAACACTTTGAAGTTGATACATTTAGAAGAAGCACCAGATATGTCATTTGATGCTTGGTTAAATTCTAAAGATGATGATTACTTCAAACGTTTAAGTTATGCAGGAGGTGGAAAGATTATCCAGTTCCCGATAGATCTTACGAAGTATAAAGACATCAAACCTAAAGAAAAAAATCTAAGCGGATCATTTGATAAAGATATAACTATTGATAGTTTGAGCTCTGATGAAAGAGCTTTAGTTAATCGACTATTACGGATGTCACTTGGTAAGGGGGAGAAGTAATGCAGGAGCCTTTGAAGTTAAATAAAGAAGCATTATCAGCTCTTATCACTGCAAATGTAACTGTATTTGCATATGACTATGGAACTAAAACTGTCAAAGCCAGTTGGTTAAAAAGACGTAAGCAAATAATTAATTCAGTAGATGATGTTGATGAATATAAAAATTATCACATCATCACTGGAGACAATAACATTGTTGATATTGATTTAGACTGTATTGAAGCCATTAAATTAGCTCCATACTTCTTGCCTGCAACTAATATGAAATATGGTAGGCAAAGTAATCCACAATCACATTGGTTGTTTAAAGTTATAGATCTAACTAAGAAGCATACTCGTAAATTTTTTAGTTTTGAAGATCCAAACATTGATAAAGAAACACTGGTAGAGCTTAGAGCTCATGATCATTACTCTATGTGTGCTGGTAAATATGCAGAAGAAGAATATGTACAGTGGACTGACTACAGTTCCATAAAAGAAACTACTTATGATGCTCTGTATAAATCTGTTGCAATGTTAGCAGTAGCTTCAATTATACTTCGTAACTATCCAACTGGAGATAGGAATGTTTATATCTGGCAAGTTGCTGGTACTTTATGGCACCACAAAGTTGATGAAGATGATGCATTAAAAATTATTGAAGTAGTTTGTAATGCTGCAAATGATGAGGAAGTAAATAGTAGATTAGCAAAAGCTAAACATGTTTATAAATCTGATACTCCACAAAAAGAAATTGTAGGACTCCCAACTCTTGCAACAGCTTTAAAATGGACTGAGAAGCAAATAAGTAATCTAAAAGATGCTTTATATGCTGTAACAGGTCGAAGTGCTTTACCAACTTTTACTCATGATTTTGTAAATAGAATTGCTTACATGATGAAACAAAAAAAATACTATGATCTTGAGGATAAGGAGATGTACGACGGAGAGAGTATTGATGTTAAATATGCTAAACACTTCAATAGCAAATATACTCCATTAAAATATTGGAAGATGCACCCTGATAGTAAGGTTTGTGTAGATTTTACTTATAAGCCAAATGATCCAAATAGATTTGTGCATGTAGACAAAAAGCTCATGATAAATGTATATGAGAAGAATGACCTACAACCAGATCCAAAAGTAGATACAGATATATTCTGGGCTTTGTTAAAACATGTAATACCACATGAGGAATGTAGAGAACATTTTTTAGATTGGTATTCATACCCAATACAAAATCCTGGTGTTAAAATTAGACATGCAATCATTATGCAATCAGATGAATTTCAGCTAGGTAAAGGAAGTTTGTTTGACCTGCATAGAGATATGTTGGGTAATCACAACACTAGAAAGATTGAGTTAGCAGAAGCATTAGATAAAGGTAAAAATTATTTATTAAATTACCAAACAGTTCTAATTGATGAAGCAAAGAGTTCAGGTAGTTGGAGTGAGAAAGCTCAACTGATAAATACTCTAAAAACGATTATTAGTGAGGGATCTATAGGTGTTAGACAACTGTATAAAGAATATTCAGAGCAAGACACCATTACTAATTATTGGATCAATACAAACTATAAAGATGCTTTCCCACTTCCAAAAAATGAAGTGAGGTATTGGGTATATTTCAGTCCTGCAAAAAGAAATCAAAAAATGTTGGAACAGTTCCATAATGAGAGATTAAATGACAATCTTGCTGGTGGTGTTTTGGCTGATTTATTGAATAGAGATCTAAGTAAATTCAATCCTTTAGCAGTTGCACCATACACAGAGTATAGAAATCAAATGTCAGGAATGGCAGATAGACCTTTAAATGACTTTATTAGAGAGCAGTTTGAGCAAGGTGTGCACCCATTTGATCGGGATATGCTTACAACAGTTGAGCTGTTTGAATTCTTAAAAATTGAGAAGCGCCTGCGTGTAACTAGGGAAAGAGAAGTTGCAAATGCTTTAGAGTTACTTGGTGCAAGATGCAGAAAGCAAATACCAATTACTACAGTTGCAGATCGGGCGACAGTATGGATCTTGAGGGATCACGATAAATATATGGCAATGGAAGCTGGAGATCTTGGCAGAGCTTATGTTCCATTTTACCATGATAGTAAGAGAGGAGGTAATTAGAAGTGGACTATAAAAAATATGGTTTGAAGTTTTACACAAAGACAGTCATTGAAGATGTTAAAGGAGTCAAAGTTCCAAAGATGCTAGGCGTAATCGAGGGGCCAGTTAATAAGATGATTAAAGCTTATACTGATGAATTTAGTTTCATGAGACACAAAACAATGAGAGATCAAAGACCTAGTAAGAAATAATCTTGTTACACGGCTACATGGCTAATATTCAAAACTGTCAAAAAGTTTTTTCTTTTGCAATAATTTTTAAAATATTTGATGAGAATAAAAAATTGAATGTTGCCATGTATTGACTGAATATGACCTAATAATCACCCCCAGATACCCTTGAAAATTTAGCCAAACTTAACTTGAAAAAGTTTTGGAAGCCTCTCAAAGACCCCCTCAACTAGGGTTTTGTTACCTTTAGTTACGGTGAATTGTTTGCTTAAGTTGTGTTCAATTTTGTAAATAAGTGAGTCATACCAATAAAAATTTTAAAAAATTTTAGGACAACACTAATTATTTTTAAGGTAACCAATATCCTTGAGCCATGAAGCTTGTTTCAATTTTCAGGCTAAGTCTAGTATCTTTTTTAAGGGAACTTTGAAAAAGTTTATGAGGTCAATAACTATCTCTAACTTAGACTAAAGGATAGATATAAGGAGTCCCATTTATAAAAAAGAGTGGTGGGGTCATAACAACTTTCAATTTTAGAAATCCACTTGGTACCTCTATTGATAGAGAGTCAAACTAGACACAATGTAAGCACAGTGTAAGCACAGTTGTGGTCTAAGAATCTTGATTTGTTCGTGTTTTAATGGCATATTTGAACTTGCGAAACATACGCTTAGAATGTATTAAACGCTTGTATTTTGGTTAAGAAAGTTAAAAGGGTGGTTAGCTCAGTTGGTAGAGCATCTCGTTTACACCGAGGGGGTCAAAGGTTCGAGTCCTTTACTACCCACCAAAATAACAAAAGTGGGGGTGTAGCTCAGTTGGTTAGAGCGATCGCCTGTCACGCGATAGGTCGAGGGTTCGAGTCCCTTCACTCCCGCCACTTTTTCTTAATTTTTTATGTTAATATCAATTAAAATGTGACGTATGAGCCCTTCAACATCGTTTAAAAACTGCTATATAGACTTCAATGTTATCTGAATTTTTAAAAGACTACTTACCGATTATTCTATTTTTGATCATAGCTTTAGGTCTTAGCTGTGCTTTTGTAATAGTTAATTTTATTCTTTCTCCAAAAAAACCAGACCCAGAAAAATTATCAGCTTATGAGTGTGGATTTGAACCCTTTGAAGACTCTAGGATGGAATTTGATGTGAGATTTTATTTGGTTGCTATCCTATTTATTATATTTGACTTAGAAATTGCATTTTTATTTCCTTGGGCGATTTCACTTGGAAATATTGGTTTGTTAGGTTTTTCTTCAATGATGATTTTTTTATTTATACTTACCATTGGTTTTATATATGAATGGAAAAAAGGTGCTCTAGACTGGGAATAAAGATTTAATAAAAATGAATAATAAAACTGATACAATTCCAGAAGAATTTAAACAACTTGCTGAAGATTTTAGTAAAAATGGATTTATAACAACTTCATTAGATAATTTAATTAATTGGTCTAGATCTGGATCATTACACTGGATGACTTTTGGTCTTGCTTGTTGTGCAGTAGAAATGATGCAAACAGCTATGCCAAGATATGATCTAGAAAGATTTGGTGCAGCGCCAAGAGGCTCCCCAAGACAATCCGATGTTATGATTGTTGCTGGAACATTAACAAATAAAATGGCACCAGCTCTTAGAAAAGTTTATGATCAAATGCCTGAACCAAGATATGTAATATCAATGGGTAGCTGTGCAAATGGTGGAGGTTATTATCATTATTCATATTCTGTTGTTAGAGGTTGTGACCGAATTGTTCCGGTAGATATATATGTACCTGGTTGCCCACCGTCAGCAGAAGCTTTGTTGTACGGCATACTTCAACTTCAAAAGAAAATTAGAAACAAAGGTTCTTTCACTAGATAATCATGAATAATTTAGAAGACTTAGAAAAAAAAATCAATTCAGAGTTAACAACTAAAATTAATAATACTGACATTAAACATGGTCAATTATATATTGAGATAGATAAAGATGACTTAATAGATGTAACTCTTTTTATTAAAACAAATCAAGATACTAAATTTAGACAACTCATGGATATAACAGCTGTTGATTATCCAGAAAATCCACAAAGATTTAAAATGGTTTATTTATTTTTAAGTCATGAATTTAATCAAAGAATTATTTTAAGCTATTTGATTAATGAAAATGAAGTTATTTCATCTTTAACAAGTATTTTTCCTGGAGCAAACTGGATGGAAAGAGAAGTTTTTGATATGTATGGCGTATCTTTCAAAGATCATCCAGACTTAAGAAGAATATTAACAGATTATGGTTTTGAAGGCCATCCTTTAAGAAAAGATTTTCCTTTAACAGGACACACTGAGGTCAGATATAGCGAAGATCAAAAAAAAGTTATTAATGAACCAGTCAAGTTAGAGCAAAATTATAGAAATTTTGATTACGAAAGTCCTTGGGAAGGAACAAAATACATTAAAGAAAAAATTGAAAATAATGACAAAAAAAATTAAAAATCTTAATTTAAATTTTGGACCACAACACCCAGCAGCACATGGTGTTTTAAGATTAATTTTGGAACTTGATGGAGAAGTAGTTGAAAAAGCTGATCCACATATAGGGTTATTGCATCGTGGAACTGAAAAATTAATTGAAAACAAAACTTATATGCAGGCAGTTCCTTACTTTGATCGACTGGATTATGTTGCGCCTATGAACCAAGAGCATGCTTTTGCACTTGCTATAGAAAAAATTTTAGAAATCGATGTTCCTATAAGAGCTCAATTTATTAGAGTTATGTTTTGTGAAATAGGAAGAATTTTAAGTCATATTTTAAATGTTACTACTCAGGCACTTGATGTTGGTGCTTTAACACCATCTTTATGGGGCTTTGAAGAAAGAGAAACTTTAATGACTTTTTACGAAAGGGCTTCAGGATCGAGACTTCATGCAAATTATTTTAGAGCAGGAGGTGTTCATCAAGATTTGCCTCATGGTTTAGAAAATGATATCGCAAAATTTTGTCAAACATTTCCAAAAATTATTGATGATTTAGAAAGTTTATTAACTGATAATAGAATTTTTAAACAAAGAAATGTCGACATAGGTATTGTTACAAAAGAAGATGCGTTAGATTATTCATTTTCAGGAGTAATGATTAGAGGATCTGGTGTGCCATGGGATTTAAGAAAATCTCAACCTTATGATTGTTATGATCAATTAGACTTTAAAATTCCAGTTGGTAAAAACGGAGATTGTTACGACCGATATTTGTGTAGAATTGAAGAAATGAAAGAGAGTGTTTCTATAATTAAGCAATGTCTTTCAAAAATGGAAAAGGGTCCGATTAAATCTTTAGATGGAAAAATAAGTCCACCACCAAAGAAAGATATTAAACAATCTA
>Ga0209714_1000660_pt1 | contig 19982 bp, 16 predicted proteins | sample COGITO_mtgs_1104_5_FD_185517 | JGI IMG/M metagenome (GOLD analysis project Ga0209714, IMG submission 185517) | Pelagic marine microbial communities from North Sea - COGITO_mtgs_110414 (SPAdes) (version 2) | ecosystem: Environmental > Aquatic > Marine > Epipelagic ...
ACTCGTTAAAATAAAAATAACAAACCTCTTTGCGTCTCTTTCCCTCATCTAACCAATCTCCTGACACAAAAAAGCCCCAATCAAATCATTTCGATAAATCATTTGCGGGGTGCAAAGATAACTACTCTTTTTATTCTAACAAGAAAAAAAATGAAAAAAAGTAGTTTTTTTTTTGCGGGCAACTAATATAGTGAAAAAAGTATTCACTAACACCTTAATAATCAATTATATATTAGGAAGTTGAATATTAATCATTTTCTGTTTCAAATGATCAATTGATATTGTAAAGTTAAAATCGGCATCATTAAGAACAGAGGTATCCGAAAGTTTAAATATCCAGTCACCACTTATCAAAAAGTCATCCGTCCAATTTTCACATATATATATAAAGGCCACTTGGATCGATTCCCTCCTATTTAAAAGAAGATTATCTGGCCCCACAAACCTTACCTTTGAAAGTAGTATTCCAATCCTGTGTATAATTACTTTTTTTGATTCATTGTCATAGTTAACAAAGGGTTTAAAATCTCTTTCTAAATCAAACAAATCATTCTGATTCAGAACAACACGTGCAACAACATGATTTCTATTTTTTGCAACCGCAAACCAATAACGAAGTGCAATGGTGATTGAGCATACCATTACAATGCCTGAAACCTTAGCCATTGCATAGTTTTCTTGAAAGATAAAAAAGGGTATCGAAATGAGCAACAATAAAAAAACCGTTAACCAAAGAGGAAAACGGTAATTCTTTATTTCGTTAAAAAACATAGGCTAGACGGCAATCCATTTATCATTACACATCTCTCCTTTGATTTTCACCAGCTTGGTTCTAGCATAATCTTCTGCAGCAATTAACATCTGCTCTTTGGTGTCTCTTCTAATTAGAATTGACGAAGAACCTTGTGACTTTACCTCAATGTAAAATCCGTTTTTCAATCTCGCTGGTCTCGTTGGTGGTCTTCCCATATCTTTTTTTATAAAAATTTAAACACCAATATAACACCTTTTCTGTATTTTTGTTGACTTTTCATTTAAATTTTAAGAGCCTTTAACAATTTAGAATAAAATAAATGATCCAATTTAACCAAGTCAGCTATTTCTTACCTCAGGGTTTTCTCTTTGAAAACGTAAAAATCCAATTGAATAAAGGTGATAAAATAGGACTTGTAGGTAAAAATGGTGCAGGAAAGTCAACACTTCTAAAATTAATCTCAAAAGAGCTTCACCCTAGTGAGGGAGAAATTATAATTCCCAAACAAACTTCAATAGGTTTTTTGAAACAGGAGATTACATTTAAAACAGAACAATCTATTTTCAATTATTTGAATGATTCCAATCCGAAATTCAATAATATTAATATTCGACTCAATGAAATTAATGAGGAATTAACTACTCGGGAAGATTATGAATCGGAAACATATTTGAGCCTTTTGGATGAGCTTAACGATTTAAATCAAGAGTTTGACCTACTCGAAGGTTTCAAATGGAAAGAAAAAATCGAAACAACGTTGAAAGGACTAGGTTTCGATGACAATGATTTTCATAAACAAGTTAAAGAATTATCCGGTGGTTGGAAAATGAGATTAGAATTGGCAAGAATACTCATTAACAATCCTGACATACTTTTACTTGACGAACCAACCAATCATTTAGATATTGTTTCCATAAGTTGGTTGGAGCGTTTTCTTATCAAATTTGATGGAATTGTAATCATTATATCTCATGATAGACTATTCCTTGACGCAATAACAAAGAGAACCTTAGAAATCAGCTTACGAAAAGTATTTGACTTCCCCTTCCCTTACACACTGTACACAAAAAAAAGAGCCGAAGAAAATCTCATTAAAGAAAACGAAAAGAAACAACAAGAGAAGGAAATTAAACAGACCGAAAGACTCATTTCAAAATTTAGAGCCAAAAGCAGTAAAGCCGCTTTTGCTCAATCATTAATTAAAAAATTAGAAAAAACTGAAATCATCGAAGTTGAAAACAACCTCGAAGGTGCTATAAAAATTAATTTCCCTTTAAGTGTTAATCCAGGCAAACAAGTATTGGAAATTGAAAGTCTTTCAAAATCTTACAGAGAAAAGAACATATTGAATGATATCTCAATAGCTATTGGTCGCGGTGAAAAAATAGCATTGCTTGGAGCTAATGGTATTGGTAAATCAACATTATTGAAATGTATTACAAATAAAATTGAATTTTCAGGAAGCGTCAAGCATGGGCACAATGTAAACGTTACTTATTTTGCTCAAGATCAAGCAGATAAGCTAGACAAAACCAAAACTGTCTATGAAACTGTTGATCATGTTGCCGAGGGAGAAATCCGTAAAAAGCTAAGAAGTATACTAGGGTCATTTCTATTTACCGCAGATGATATCGATAAAAAGGTTAACTCATTATCTGGAGGGGAAAAAACAAGACTGGCTCTTTGCCAACTTTTATTAAGTCCATCAAATTTCTTGATTTTAGATGAACCTACAAATCATTTAGACATACTGAGTAAAAATGTTTTAAAAGAAGCTTTAAAAAACTATGCGGGTACTTTTATCGTTGTTTCTCATGATCGTGATTTTTTAGATGGACTGACTAATCGGATATGGGATATTGCGAACAAACAGATTCGAGTGCATCATTTCAACCTTGCCGAATATTTAAGTCTGATTAACAATGATACACAAGCTCCAAACAAAGAAGCAAAAAAGGACAATGCCAAAAAGAAAAAAAAAATCACACCCCATAAGCTAACTCAAAAACTCGAAAAAGAAATCAAAAAAATTGAGCTCAAAATATCTTCTATTGAAAATCAAATTAAAGACTTAGAGCACAAAGTTTCAGTTGCGCATCTCGATATGGATAACAACACCATTGAAGCCTATAAGGAAATTGAAGTTCAAAATGACGAGCTGGAAAAACTACTTGCTGACTGGGAATCCAAAAGCGTAGAATTAGAACGCTTAACATAAACAATCTATATTTTTTTATTAAAAATAACTGCATTTATTTATTCCCAAACCCAATACTAGTCTAATAAACTTCAATTTGACACATATATCTCACTGTAAACATTATGTTAAATATTAATCAATGATAATTCTTAATTCATTTTTTTTATTTACATTTAATCGTTTTTACAGAAAGTCGCTAAACGTTTCTGTAAAGTAGAACACTATTAAACTATTTAACTAAATTTCAAACTATGAAAAAATCACTCGTGATTTTGTCGGTGTTTGCTGCGGGTATATCCTATGCGCAAAAAACGACAGAGATTCCGGTTTTCACAACAGAAAAAGAAAAGTCGGAATGGATTGAAAAAAATCCAGAAAAGTACAATCAACCCAAAGATGTAAAGGAAATGGAGTTCAGCTCCAAAGCAGAAAAGCAAGCTTTTCATGCTGATCCTGTACGCGAAAGAGTTGTTGTATCAGAAGATGCAAGCTTTCCTACCTATGTAAACACAGGTAACAAGCAATTAGACGAAGAAACGTATGCCGCTAAAAAGGCTCAATGGATTGAGCAAAATGCAGCGAAGTACGAAAAGATGTCTACTGCAAAGGAATCAAAGAATGCTGAAACTATTCGTGCCAAAGAGCGCAAAGAATTTACTAATCAAAAAAACTAAGCGATGAAAAGAATTTTATTTAATCTCACAGCAGTAGCTGTGATGCTTGGTTTTGCATTCAATTCACAAGCTCAATGCCCAAATAACAACACCCAATATGGATCAACAAGCGCAGCTTCATGGTCAGTTGGAAGTTTGAATACCTTATCATCATGTATGTATGGAGGAGAATATCGATACGTTTATGGCTTTACAGCCGGATTCACGTATTCATTCGAAACCTGTGGTGATTCAGATTTTGATACACAGATTACTATTTATGATGCAGCGACAGGAGCTGTTGTTGGTTATAATGATGATTTCTGTGGATTACAATCTAAAGTTACATTTGTATCAAATGGTAACCCAGTACGCGTTCTAATAGACAGATACTTTTGCGCGAGCCAGTCATCATGTATGACTTTACGCGGCACATTGGTCTCAGGAGCTCCTGCGTCTAATCCATGTGATGATGCAACTGCACTTACTTGTGGTTCAACAGGATCGTTTAGTTTAAACGGTGCAGGAGAATGGAACAACCTTGGAGGTCCATGGTCAACACCAGGAGAGGAAGCTGTTTATTCATTTACAGCAACAGTAACTGGAACGCATACAGTATCTCTTACCAATAGTGGCTACTATGTAGACATCTATTACAAGACAGGAAGCTGTGGTCCAACAGGATGGACTTATGGAGATGATATTTTTTCATCAGGTTCAATAAGTATCAGTATGACTGCAGGAACAACTTACTATCTGTTGGTTGATGATGAGAACACATCAGCAAGTAGCGGAACAATTACAGTAAGCTGTCCTACACCAGTTGCAGACCCATGTGATAATATTACAGATATGACATGTGGTGTAGATTACAGTTATGATTTAGGTACTGGAAACGGTGCTTGGGATCCACCATCTGGACCATGGGGAACTCCTGGTCAGGAGCAAGTATTTACATACACTCCATCGTTCACTGGTAGCTACTTATTATCTGTAACACATACTGGTGGATATTATGCTGATGTGTTTTATGGTTTCGATTGTACTGATGAAGATTCATGGACATATATTTCAGATGTTTTTTCTGCAACGAATGTTACCTTCACTACTCTAACTGCGGGAGTTACTTATTATTTCTTAATGGATGATGAGAACACAACTGCAAGTTCAGGTACAATAAGTATTTCTTGCCCTTGTATTCCTCCAGCAGGTGGAATTGATGGTTCTTACACTTATGATGGTGATTTTGTAATATCAGGAACAACTGATGGTGCATGTAATGACTGTTCTTTAAGAACATCTCAGGATAGAATTTATGAAGTAAACATTTCATGTGCAGGTAACTACACATTCACTACATGTGGTGGAGCATCTTGGGATACGTATTTGTATCTAAGAACAGCTGCTTGTGGAGGTACTTCTATTGCTTTAAATGATGATGCATGTGGACTTCAGTCTAGCGTATCAGCAGATTTGGCACCAGGAACTTACTACATTCATGTTGAAGGTTTCTCATCATTTTCTTTTGGAGATTTTGATTTAAGTGTATCAGGTACTTTAGATACGCCAGATATCGGAAACGTTGTTGGACCATTTATCGTTTGTCCAGGATCTCAAGGTGTAGCATATAGTGTTACTGGAGATTTTGATTCTTACGAATGGACAATTCCATTTGGAGCAACTATCGCTTCAGGAGACAATACAGGAAGTATCACTGTTGATTTCGGAGCGTTTTCCGGACCAATTAGTGTGAGTGCTACAAACTCTTGTGGATCTAATAGTTCTGCAATGTATGCATACGTTCCACCAGCACCACAGTTCACTACATCTACTACTGATGTTCTTTGTAATGGTGGTTCAACAGGATCTATTTCTGTAGATGTAACGGCAGGAACTCCTCCTTTTACATATTCTATTGATGGAACAGCACAAACTTTAGTTGATGCTAGTGCTTCTAACTCATGGTTTGGATATATGAATGTATTTGAAAATCCAGCAGATCCTAACCCATGTTGTGGTGGTGGATATGTATTTGGAAGCTTCTGGGGTGTTCCGGATTTGGCTACTGCTATTGATTATGGTGCCAATACGATTACACTTTCACCAAATGTTAACACTTACAACGCTGTTGATCCTTTTTGGGCTGACGGTAACGGTAACGGTAACAAAATAATGGAAGCCAATACTTTAATTGAAAATGCAGCTTGGAATGGTACAGACGTAACCTTCAGTGGTTCTGTTTTGTCTAATGATTTAGGTGCCGGATATGATGCTAAATATTTCATTAAAGCACTCGATCCATTAGCAGGTTTCAGTGATGCGTTAAATGGATCAGGTATTATTGATTTACCATCAAGTGGTAATTTCAGTATTACTATTCCAGCGGCTGATTTGTACCCAGGTTTAGTTGTTCAGTGTGGTTTTTCTTTAACTGGATTAAATGCTAACCCAGCAACTGCAGCGGAATTAGGTTCTGTAGTTATTACAAGTGGTGCTATCCAGGAAGGTCAATTCACTGGCTTAGCAGCAGGAGACTATGTTATCGGTGTTACTGATGCCTTTGGATGTAGTGCTCATGATGCTACTGTTACAGTAAGCGAGCCAGATCTTTTAACTGTAGATACAGACGGATGTGGCTTAGTTTACACAGGAGCAGGAGTTGATTATGCATGTGCAACAATCAATACGACTGTAACAGGTGGAGTAGCTGGATATACTTTTGACTGGACCAATACAGAGTCTACAGAAGGAATCACAGTTTGCCCAGATTCAACATCTAATTACGAAGTTACCGTAACTGATGCAAATGGATGTACTGCGACAGCAGATTGGCAAGTACAGGTTGTGGACATCGAATGTAGTCCAGGACACTCAAACTCGTCACATTCAAGTGGCTCAAATTCAGGAAGTGGAAGTGGCTCAGGAAGCGGAAGTGGATCAAGTTCAGCGAGCATGCCAAGCATGGGAAGTGGACCTAGCTGTTCATCTTCACATTCAGGAAGCGGATCAGGTTCAGGAAGCGGAAGCGGAAGTGGATCAAGTTCTTCATCTTGTCACCTATCTAGCTATTCTTCTATGGGATCAGCATTTAGCTCAGGTTCAAGTGGATCAGGAAGCGGAAGTGGATCAGGACCAGGAAATAGTTCTGCAAGTGGATCATCAAGCGCTTCAAGTGTTTCAATCAACTGTGAGTCTTATAAAAGTAAAGGCCCTAAGAAAGTACTTATGTGCTTTGACGGCGTAACTTATTGTGTAAATGCTAAGAACATTGACAAGAAGTTAAACTGTGGTTATACATTAGGCCCATGTGATATGCAACAAACAGCAGCATGTGACAATTCAACAGCTACTGCGAATCCAGTATCATGTGTATGTTCTGGTAAATTGGTAAGTGTTACTTTCCGATATGTTGGACCATCATTTGAGGACATCAGTGTTGCAGCGAAGAACAAGTGTAAAATTCCATTAGGAGACTTTACAAATGTTATGACAGGTGACGAGTTCACTATTAATGCATCAGATGCAGGATTATCATACTTGAGAAAAGACACTTATTTTGAGTGGTCAGGAGTTGGAAGATATAAGATCCCAACAAACTGCTGTGATAACCCAATTGGACAGGATTTCTTCCCTTTCCAGGTTACAGGATGGACAGATACAGAAGGAAACTCTTGTGACATCAACTCTCAGAATAGTGGAGACATAGACAACTCTGGAAGAGAAGTTGAAGTTTCATTAGAAGAGAACATGATCAAGCAGTATCCTAATCCAGCAGATCACAATGCTACATTTGAGTTCTCAGTAATAGAGGATCAGGAAGTAAGTGTATCTATTTTGAATATCAATGGACAAGTTGTAGGAACAGTTTATAGTGGAAGCGCGAGAGCGAATGAAACTTATAAATTCGAGTACAACGTGACAAATCTTCAGAGTGGAATCTATTATGTACACTTAAATACTACAAATGGCATAATGAAAGAAAAGTTCGTTATTATCAAATAATAACTTAGTATATTCTTTAAGCCCTCCTGTTTTGCAGGGGGGCTTTTTTATTGCCTAAGATTTTAAAACTGATTCATCTGTAGTGTGCCAAAAGGCCAGTCCGATAAATAATGCCTGAAATGGCAAACGAATTAATGCCATAGTTTGACTGATGTTTAAAGCTTGTTGTGCAGCTTCATTTTGTACCAAATAGATATTGGCAGGAAAGACAGCAATCAGAAGCGCAATTAATCCCCAGGCTCCAAGTCTTCTCAATTTCTTAAAAAAAAGCATGCCTCCCAAAAGGATTTCAAATACTCCGCTTATATAAACGGCTTCTAAATGATAGGGCAGATAGTCAGGCATGATAGCCAAAAAAAAATCGGGGTCAATGAAATGCCTTATTCCAACATAAATGTATGCCGAACCCATAAAATAAATGGTAATTTTTTTGAATAAACCCATGTAGCAAATTAAATCTTGTGGATTCTTACTTTTTTCTTTTTAAGTCTTTCATTGTTTAATTTATGACAGAGAGCATCCGCTTTAATAGAGGAAACGGCTACAAAGGCACAATCAGTTTTTAGTTCAATGACACCTAATTCACTACCTTCAAGGTCTCCCTTTTTAATAAATAAACCTGCAATATCACCCTTAGATATTTTATCTCTTCTTCCTCCAGAGACAAAAATTGTTTTCCATTTATTTTTAGGGATTTTAGCACCCTCTTCTATTTCTTTTGTTTTAATTCCTCGTGCATAATCAGGAATCTTATCATTTTTCCCCTTGATGCAAATAGCAGTGCCATCTGCATTCATTCTAGCGGTTCGGCCATTACGGTGCGTGAATTCCTCCTCTCTTGGAGGCATTTCATAGTGTACGATATAATCAAGCCCAGGAATGTCTATTCCTCTGGCTGCTAAATCCGTTGCCAAGAGCGTACGTTGGCTAGAATTCCTGAATTGAATCAGGCTTCGTTCACGATCAACTTGCTCCATGCCTCCAAAAAAACAGGTGTGTTCTACTTGATTCTCATCTAAAAACTGAGAAACACCATCAAGAGTGTCCTTAAAATTACAAAAGATAATACCTCTTTTATCGCCAAGGCTTTCTAATAGGTTTAGCAGTGTATCCAATGTGTTTTTTGAGGAATGAACCCATGATAAGTCAAGAATTTTTGATGCTGTACCCAAATAATCTAGGGTTATAGGGTTATTGAATTCTAAAAAACCAGGGACTTCTTCTTTATGTGTTGCCGAGGTCAGTATTTTTCTGTCTAAAGAATGAAGTGCGGAAACAATCTCCTTCATTTCTTTTTCAAAACCAATTTCAAGGGATTTGTCAAATTCATCAATGACCAGGTTTTTTATTCCATGAAGGGTAATGCGGTCTCTTCTAATATGGTCCGCAACTCTGCCCGGTGTCCCAACTAGGATTGTAGGCGCATGAGTCAGCTCTATTTTTTCTTTTGAACCAGACCTTCCTCCATATACGGCATTAACCTTGTAGCCAGTTCCCATATCACGAACTACTTGTTCAATTTGAATAGCAAGCTCTCTTGCTGGAACCAATATTAATAGTTGGGTTTTAGCTAAACTTGGGTTCAGTCTTTCGATGAGTGGTAACAAGAAAGCCAAAGTCTTCCCAGTTCCTGTAGGTGAAAGGATAAGAACCTCTTTCGATTTATCTATGGCATCAATGGCTTCAATTTGCATAGGATTGAGCTGATCAATTCCCATTTTCTGTAGAATTTGTACTTGATTTTTTATTGGATTATTCATGATTGATATTGGTCATTACATGACCAAGTTAAGTAAATGAAAAGTGTCGTTAAAAACGACACTTTTAAAAGAAGTCGGGATGAGTGGATTCGAACCACCGATCTCGCGCCCCCCAGACGCGCACTTTAACCGGACTAAGCTACATCCCGAATTGGACCGTAAAAATATGAATTTGTTTCAAACTATTGTACAATTCAAATGTTTCTAATTTGTAAATTTGTATAGTGAGATTAACTAAAGCATGGATTGGTGCGGTGCGTTTAAGGACGCTACCTCTTTCTTTATCAGGAATAATAGTGGGTTCAGCAATGGCTTACTATTATGGGGGATGGAATTTCCATATTTTTATTTTGTCTATTTCCACAACAGTTTTATTTCAAATTTTGTCCAATCTTGCTAATGATTTAGGTGACAGTCAAAAAGGAACGGATAATGATGAAAGAATAGGTCCTACAAGGGCGATACAATCCGGATTGATTTCTCAGTCGAGCATGAAGAATGCAGTTGTACTTGTTACGTTTCTTTCTTTGACTTCTGCTTTTGGATTGATATACATAAGTTCTAATTTCTTAAGTGATTCATTAATTTGGATTTACCTTGTATTGACTGCGCTTTCTATTTTTGCAGCAATTTTATATACAGTAGGTAAATCTGCCTATGGATATTATGGTCTTGGGGACATTATGGTCTTTTTGTTTTTTGGATGCCTCAGTGTTTTAGGTGTTTTTACTTTGTATGGAATGCCTTTTGAATTGATAACGTTACTGCCTGCATTTACTATGGGTCTTTGGAGTGTAGCTGTTCTAAACTTAAACAATATGAGAGATATGGTGAATGATGCCGCATCTTTAAAAAGAACCATAGTAGTGCAATTGGGACCAAGACGTGCAAAGTATTATCATTTTTCTCTGATTCTAATTGGGTTGTCTATTTGGACCATTTTAAATAGTGTTTATATCTACCTCAATGATAACTGGGTCTTCCTAATTGGGATATTCCCAGCGCTGTTTTTGTATCCCCATTTAAAGAAAGTCATGGAAATTGATGACCCTTCGATGTACGACCCGGAGCTTAAGAAGGTGGCTTTAATTACTTTTTCTTCTTCTATTCTATTTGCAACATCCTTATTTTTGGTATAGTTTGACGAATTCAAGAAATACTAATTACGTGACTTTCATTCTCAAAGATAATTCAGTAAATTTGCAACACTTTAAAGAAGAATAATATGAAAATATTGGTTTGTATCAGCAAGGCTCCCGACACTACGTCGAAGATTGCTTTTTCAGAAGAGAACACAAAGTTTGATGAAAATGGGGTTCAATTCATAGTGAATCCTTATGATGAATGGTATGCCTTGGTAAGGGCTCTGGAAATCAAAGAAGCAGGCGGAGGTCAAGTAACAATAATAACTGTCGGTGGAGCTGGTGATGACGCGATTATCAGAAAAGCATTGGCAATTGGAGCCGATGACGCCGTTCGTGTAGATTCAGAGGCAAAGGATGCCTATTACACAGCAATGCAAATTTCTTCTTACGCCAAAGAGAACAATTATGATCTTATTTTGACGGGAAAAGAAACCATCAATTACAATGGGTCTCAAGTAGCAGGAATGATAGCCGCCGAATTAGACGTTCCCTTTGTATCTCTAGCATCAAAATTGGATGTGAATGGCAGTACATTAACTGTAGAACGAGAAATCGTTGGAGGTTTGCAAGTGGTAGAATTAAATGCACCTGCAGTAATCAGTTGCGCCAAAGGAATGGCAGAGCAGAGAATACCGAATATGAGAGGTATTATGGCAGCCAGAACAAAGCCTTTAAATGTTGTGGCCGCTCAAGAAATTGAAAACTTAACAGAATTTGTTTCATATGCTTTACCAAATGCGAAATCTGCTGTAAAAATGATTGATCCAGAAAACATGGATGAATTAGTAGAATTGTTGCACAAGGAGGCTAAAGTAATCTAATCGATAAATATTTTAATATGATTTTAGTATATATAAATTCTAGTAATGGTATCTCAAAGTCTTCTTATGAGTCTATTTCTTATGGTAAGAAGTTAGGAGATGTAATCGCATTAACAAATGGAGGAGCTTCATCAGATGATCTGGCTTCATTAGGTCAATATGGTGCATCGAAAGTTTTGGTTGATCGGAAAATTAATGGAGATGATCAACAACAATTAACGAAATTGATTGCAAGTGCTGTTGAAAACAATAGCGTAAAAACAATTGTTTTTTCTCACGATTTGGTCGGTAAATCTGTAGCCCCAATGTTGTCGGTTAGATTAAAAGCGGGATTGGTTTCGGGTGCGATTTCTTTACCTGATGCCGAAGGATGTGTTGATGTGAATGTGTTTTCGGGTAAAGCACTGGGAAAGGTTAAAGTCAATTCAGAAATTAAAATAATATCCTTATTACCTAATAGCATTCAACCAGAAGAAAATGGGAGCGCGTGTCCTGTAGAGGAAATAACAGCTGATACGGGAAGTCCTTCAATTAAGGTGCTTTCAACCAAAAAACCTGAGGGCGAAATTCCTCTTCCTGAAGCAGAGCTTGTAGTTTCTGCAGGACGAGGTTTAAAAGGACCTGAAAACTGGGGAATGGTTGAAGACCTTGCTGTTTCTTTAGGAGCGGCTACGGCTTGTTCAAGACCGGTTGCAGATATTGGATGGAGACCACATCACGAGCACGTTGGGCAAACTGGTGTCGCTATCAGACCTAATTTATATATTGCAATTGGTATTTCTGGTGCGATTCAACATCTAGCTGGTGTAAATGGTTCAAAGGTTATTGTTGTCATTAACACAGATCCAGAGGCGCCATTTTTTAAAGCAGCTGATTACGGAATTATCGGAGATGCTTTTGAAGTAGTACCAAGACTTAATGAAGCCGTTAATAAGTTTAAAGCTTCCTAAAAATATGTTATCTTACTAAAGAAGATATAATTCATGCAAAAGGTTCGATTAGAAATTTCAGGTATAGCATATAGTCAGACTCAGTCTGGTTCTTATGTTTTGACTTTGTCTGAAGCGGCAGGCAATAGAAAATTACCAATTGTAATCGGTGGTTTTGAGGCTCAGGCTATTGCCGTAGAGCTCGAAAAGATGATTCCAAACCGCCCTTTAACGCATGATTTGATTAAATCTTTTTGTGTGTCTTATGACGTGGTGATTAAAGAGGTTCTTATTTACAAATTTGTTGAAGGTGTTTTCTATTCAAAATTAATTTGCGAAAGAGATGGGGTTATTTCTGAAATCGATTCTAGGACATCCGATGCGATAGCCGTTGGAGTTCGTTTTAACAGCCCGATTTTTACCCTTTCTAATATTATTGATGAAGCCTCAATTACAAATGATCAAGAAGATGCATTTGAAAGTGATGAGATTTTCGATGATGCTGCTAACGATGCTGTTGAAGATGAAAAAGAAGTAAGCTCTTTAGTTAGCCATTCTCTTCAGGACCTCGAGAAACAACTTCAGGCTGCTTTGGAAAACGAAAATTACGAACTGGCTTCTAAGCTAAGGGATGAAATGAAAAAACGATCCTAAGGTGTCAATCAAGCTCCGTTTAATTATAATGAGTTTTCTCCAGTTTTATGTCTGGGGAGCTTGGTTAATTACAATGGCAAATTATTGGTTCGGAACCATGCAGTGGGACCCCACTAAATTTGGTGCAGTTTTCAGTACAATGGGAATTGCTTCTGTTTTCATGCCTACTTTAATGGGAGTAGTAGCCGATCGTTGGTTGAATGCGGAAAAATTATATGGAATTCTTCATTTTTTTTATGCCTGTGCCCTAATATATTTACCTCAAATAACAGATCCTGATTCGTTCTTTTTTGTGATGCTTTTAGCCATGATATTTTATATGCCTACCATTGCATTGACGAATTCAATTTCGTTCACGGTATTAAAAAACAATAATTTAGATCTTATTAAAGATTATCCTCCTATCCGAGTTTGGGGTACAGTTGGTTTTATAGTGGCAATGTGGATAACGAATTTAACCGGAAATAAATCGTCTGAAAACCAGTTTTATTTGGCTGGAATTGTTGCCATTGCCCTTGGTATTTATGCTTTTACGCTTCCCAAATGTAAGCCAGAAAAAACAGGTTCTAAAAACCAATCGATTTTTGATACATTCGGACTAAATGCATTTAAGTTATTTGCCAACTATAAAATGGCACTCTTCTTTATTTTCTCTATGTTTTTAGGCGCAGCCTTGCAATTGACAAATGCGTTTGGAGATGTTTTTTTGAGTGAGTTTGAACAGTTTCCAAAGTACGCCGATTCTTTCGTGGTAAAATATTCTACGATTATTATGTCCATATCTCAAGTTTCGGAAACTCTTTTCATTCTTGCTATTCCTTTTTTCTTAAGGAAATTCGGAATTAAAAAAGTGATGCTAATAAGTATGTTTGCTTGGGTCTTGAGATTCGCAACATTTTCATTTGGCGATCCAGCGGGAGGTTTGTGGTTGATCATATTTTCCTGTGTTGTTTATGGAATGGCCTTTGACTTTTTTAATATTTCCGGCTCTCTTTTTGTAGAATCCCAAACAACGGCAAAGACACGTTCTTCCGCTCAAGGATTATTTATGATGATGACGAATGGGTTCGGGGCTATTTTTGGAAGTTTAGGAGCTGGTTGGTTAATTGACAATTACTACACACTAAAATTTAATACTACGAATGAACTTGCCGGTTATTTGGATACAACTGCGGACAATTCAAAATTATTAGAACTATTGGATAATTTTCAAATTACAGTTGGGTCTAACGGCTCTCTTTCACAAGAAGTTATGATGAAAGATTGGCCTGGAATTTGGCTTGCATTTGCCATCTATGCTTTAATAATTGCTATCCTATTCGCTCTATTATTTAAACACAAACACGATCCGGAAGAAATTAAAGAGATGAGTCACTAACCTTATTTCATAGAAAAAAGGTCGGAAGTCCCAATGGTTCTGTCGATATTAAAAGCCTCGCCATATTTTACTCCTAATTCTCTACCGTAACAGAGCATTCGACCTTCTATAAAATCAAAAAATTCTTTGCCAGAAATTGGGGTATCCATTTCCTCTGAATTCGGATCATAAAATTGACTGCTGTAACATTTGATGAGATTAACCTTTTCAGCCCCATGTGAACTTACATCTAAAATGAAATCAGGTGTTAAATAATAGTCCTGAATATAATGCAAGAGTAAACGGGGTCTATATTTGGTCTGTGGAATTCCCTCATGTTCAGTTTTAATTTTATCTAATCCAGAAAGAAAGGATGCATCTGCAACCAATTTGGCTCCTTTTCCATGGTCTGGGTGGCGATCGCTTAAAGAATTTGCCAGAATAATTTCAGGTTGATGTAATCTGATTTTCTCAATGATTTTGACTTTATTCTCATGAGAAACCTCGAAGGTTCCGTCTCCCAAATTCAGATTTGTGCGGACTTTAAGGCCCAACATTTGTCCAGCTTTTTCTGATTCCTTATAACGTTGTTCAATGCTTCCTCGAGTACCTAATTCACCTTCGGTAAGATCAATAATACCTATAGATTTACCTTCATTCGAATATTTTAATAGGGTTGCTCCAACTGATATTTCGACATCATCTGGGTGTGCTCCGAAGGCTAGTATATCGAGTTTCATTTAATCTAAATGTACGTAACTTTCAACGCTTGGACAAGCACAAACAAGGTTTCTATCACCAAAAGCATTATCAACACGTCTGACTGGAACCCAATATTTAGTATCTACCAAATAGGGAAGAGGGTAGGCTGCCTCTTGAGGTGAATATGGGTAATTCCAATTTTTATTGATGATACAGTTCGCTGTATGTGGAGCATTCTTGAGTAAATTGTTTTCTTTATCCGCATGTCCGTTTTCAATTTCTTTTATTTCTTCACGAATTTTAATCATGGCGTCAATAAAACGATCAAGCTCATCCTTGTCCTCTGATTCTGTTGGTTCCACCATAAGTGTGCCCGCAACAGGAAATGATACAGTTGGTGCATGAAATCCAAAATCAATAAGTCGTTTGGCTATATCCGCAACTTCTACTTCAGCAGTTTTCTTGAATGAGCGACAATCCAAAATCATTTCGTGAGCTACTGTGCCATTTCGACCTTTGTACAAAATGGGATAATGTCCTTCTAGTTTTTTTGCAATATAATTTGCGTTTAATATGGCAATTTCTGTAGACTCAGTCAATCCTTCTGCTCCGAGCATTTTGATGTAACCGTATGATATCAATAGAATCAATGCACTTCCATATGGTGTAGCTGAAATTGCGTTGATCGCTTGTTCTCCACCTGATTTAACAAGAGGACTTCCTGGTAAAAAGGGCTTTAAATGTGCAGCAACACCTATCGGTCCCATTCCTGGGCCACCACCACCGTGAGGTATGGCAAAGGTTTTATGAAGATTCAAATGACAAACGTCTGCACCTATATTTCCGGGATTCGTAACGCCTACTTGTGCATTCATATTTGCACCATCCATATACACCTGTCCACCATTATCGTGAATAATTCCCGTGATTTCTTTAATGGCTTCCTCAAAAACGCCATGTGTTGAAGGATAAGTAACCATTAGGCCGCCCAGAGTATCTTTATTTTCTTCCGCAACTTTTTTCAATTCATCGATATTGATGTTTCCATTGTCATCACAACCCGTTACCAATACTTTAAAACCTGCCATAACTGCAGAAGCGGGATTTGTTCCGTGGGCAGATGATGGAATGATCATAATTTTCCGTTGGTCGTCACCTCTAGACTCATGGTAAGCTCTAATCACCATCAATCCTGCATATTCCCCTTGGGCACCAGAATTTGGTTGTAGCGACATGCCGGCAAACCCAGTACATTCACACAACGCATCACTGAGTTCATCAAACATGGTGTGATATCCTTGCACCTGATCTAAAGGAGCAAATGGATGTAAATTACTGAAGGACGGATTTGTAATGGGTATCAACTCACTAGCCGCATTTAATTTCATTGTACACGATCCCAAAGGAATCATACTATGGACCAAGGAAAGATCTTTGTTTTCTAATTTCTTTAAATAGCGCATCATTTTTGATTCAGAATGATAGCTATTAAAAATAGGTTGGGTTAGCGCATCTTCATTTCGTTTAAGCTGGTCATTTAAGGTCAGTTTTTCTGCTTCACTTTTACCTTTTTCTTCATCAAGCTGAGAAAAAAGTTCTAAAATAAGTGATACATCCTCAGCGGTATGGGGCTCTGAAAAACTAATGGTAACTTCATTTTCATTTTTAATATAAAAATTCAGTTCATGTTTTTCAGCAAGTGTTTTGATTTTTTTAGCGTCGATTCCTTTTATCCAAACCGTATCGAAAAAAGATTCAGAACCAAGTTCAAAATTCATTTTTTTCAATCCTGACCCTAAAGCACAAGCCAATCCATTGACATGATTTGCTATGTTTTTTATTCCTGTTGGACCATGATAGACAGCATACATACTGGCCATAACAGCCAATAATGCTTGAGCTGTACAAATGTTTGAGGTGGCTTTACCTCTCTTGATGTGTTGCTCCCTTGTCTGAAGCGCCATTCTTAATGCTGTGTTACTGTCGGAATCTTTTGAAATTCCAATAATACGCCCAGGCATATTACGTTTAAAAGATTCTTTTGTAGCAAAGAATGCTGCATGTGGACCTCCGTAACCCATAGGTACTCCAAATCGTTGTGAGGATCCAAGAACAACATCTGCCCCGCAATGACCAGGTGCTTTAAGTATAGATAAGCTCAAAATATCTGCGGCAACAGCAACTTGTAAGTTGTGTACTTTGAGTTTTTCGATACGTGACTCAATATCGCAAATGTGTCCATTCGCATCAGGATATTGTATCAGGGCTCCAAAAAAAGTATCATCTATTACACTATTTTCAATGTCTTCAATAACAAGTTCAATACCGAGGTTTTTTGCCCTGCCCTTTACAACATCAATAGTTTGTGGGAGCGCATTGGCGTCAATTAAAAATTTTATTTTTTCTGCTTTGACATCAGCTCTAGACCGACCATTATAAAACATAAGCATGGCTTCTGCTGCTGCAGTAGCCTCATCAAGAAGAGATGCATTAGCAATTTCCATTCCCGTTAGGTCAATAACCATGGTTTGAAAATTCATAAGTGCTTCCAATCTACCTTGAGATATTTCTGCTTGATATGGTGTGTAGGCAGTATACCAACCCGGATTTTCAAGAACGTTTCTGAGAATCACTGAAGGGGTGATGGTTTCGTGATAACCCAAGCCAATAAATGACTTATACACTTTGTTTTGTTTAGACAATTCTGACATGTGGGTCAAAAAGTCATTTTCACTCAAGGCTTCATTTATTTTTAAATCGTTGGCCAATCGTATTTTTTTTGGAACAGTTTGGTCGATAAGTTCTTCAATTGATGAAACACCTATAGTGTCAATCATCTTTTGTTTTTCAGACTCATTAGGACCGATGTGTCTTTGCTTGAAATCACTCATTTTGTCAAGGGTTTTTAATCAGAATGCAAATATAATTCAACTCATGAAAACAACAACCAGAAACCAAAAGAGTTTATTTATTCATCGCATTTTCAATTCCTTTTTCTCGGAATGAATTTACGCGTTCGGCGGCGTTATATTGAATGTCTTTCCAAAATAGGTTGACATCTCCAATATGATAGTCTTTTAAAGTGATGGATAAAGAACGAAACGGCACTTTAGGCGTAGTTATCCAAATCGCTCCATCGACTAAATGTGTATTGAAAGATTGCTCGTACATCTTTTCATCAGAAAATAAAAAACCTCTATGTTTTTTTCTTGTTGCGAGGTTGCTTTTATCCCATGAAACAGGATTGATGCAAGCTTTTCCTTTATACCAGTCTTTGTATTTTTTTGTCTTGTATCTTCTTTTAAAGGTATTCCATGTTACAAAACCACCTGTTTGATCGGCAACAGTTAGTAGAGGAATGGTCTTAAATTCATCTTCTTTAACGCTAAATCCAGGTAAGTATGCACACACCAATTGTTTCTGTAATTCTTTTCCATCGAAAAAATCTTTCAATAGTAACATCAAATGAGTGGAGCCTTGGCTGTGTCCTGCCAAAATAATTGGTCTTCCCTGATTGTGATTATCGAGATAATATTGGAAGGCATTTTTTATATCCAAGTATGCAGTCATTAGGGCATCTCGCCCTCCAGATTCCAAATTTTTATAGCTTCTAACGTGGGCTTGGCTGTAGAAAGGAACGAACATTCGTCCAGCCTCAGACCAAGCAGATGCTTGAAATTTTGTTACATTTTTAGCCCTGTCCCTCTGTTCTTGATCATCAATAGAAATATTCCAATCACTATTTTTTTTATCTAAAAAAACGGTAGGGTAGACATAAAACACATCAGCGTAAGAGATTAATGAAGAGTCAGAAATAAATTGTTCATGAATATTACTGGTTTGTTCAGGAGTTATTAGCCAATGATCTAAATTCGAATAATCTGCTGAAACTTGGGAATTAAAAGCGAATTGTTGAAGAATAAATAAGCAGATCAAAAAAAGATGTCTCACAAGCAGGTATTTTTACAAGAAAGTTGATTAATGTGTCGCAAAATTAAATCATTTATACTTATTCTACTTGTGTTTAACATTTTTTGTGTGAAGGCTCAGAAATCGGACAGTCTCGAACGTGATAGTTTATCTGTTTGGAAAGTCAAATCTTTATATTCTTTAAGTGGAACACAAAGCTCTTTTGTGAATTGGAATTCTGGAGGACGAAATAACATATCATTAATAGGTAATATTTCTGCTAGCGCAGATTATAATAAATACAAATGGAATTGGTCGAGTGATGCGACATTGGCGTTTGGTGGGATAAAGTATCTTGATGACAACGCAGTGAATTTGCAGAAAACAGATGATAAAATTGATTTATCAAGTATCGTCGGTATGCGCATATCAAAGCGATTTTTAATCAGTATCAATTCCGGATTTAAAACCCAGTTTGCAGATGGATTTACCTATCCAAATGATTCCATCGCTGTTTCGAAATTTATGGCACCCGGTTATTTGAACCTAGCTCTTGGAACGGATTATATAAAGGATGGTAATTTTTCCGTTTTTGGTTCTCCATTTGCGGCAAAAACAACTTTTGTTTTAGATGACTCACTTTCTCAGATTGGTGCTTTTGGTGTAGCTAAAGGCGAACGAGTGCGTTATGAATTTGGAGCTTTTGTTAAGCTTAAATGGAATGCGAAGTTGATGAAGAATATAAACATGAAATCAAAAATTGAGTTATTCAGTAATTATTTAAATAATCCAGAGAATATTGACATCAACGCATCAGTTGCTTTTGTTTTTAGAGTGAATTCGCTCTTTTCGGCCACAGCTCAATGGAATTTAGTTTACGATGATGACATTAATATAAGAGATAGGAACGGAAACTTTGGTCCAAGAACACAATTCAAATCTGTGCTGGGAATAGGTATATCTTATAAGTTAGAGAATTAAAAGGCATGATGAAAGCTCAGCTGAAGCTGGTTTTTATTTACCGTATTTGTTGTTTGATTCATGATACCTAGCTGAATTTTCATTCCTTTTTTGAGTACATATCCAAGAGCAATAT
>Ga0209714_1000667_pt1 | contig 19854 bp, 15 predicted proteins | sample COGITO_mtgs_1104_5_FD_185517 | JGI IMG/M metagenome (GOLD analysis project Ga0209714, IMG submission 185517) | Pelagic marine microbial communities from North Sea - COGITO_mtgs_110414 (SPAdes) (version 2) | ecosystem: Environmental > Aquatic > Marine > Epipelagic ...
TTAAGACAAATAATAGTATTATTGATAAAATTAATAAAGGGGCTTCGGAAGATACTATTAAGTATATTACTATGCTTTTACAATATCACGTATTTACATTTATTAATAATCAAATACCAGGTCTAGCTCCTTCACAGCAAAGAAATGGTCGTAAACTTAAATCAGTATCTGATCGTATGAAAAAGAAAGAAGGGCGTATCAGGGGTAATCTTAATGGTAAACGTGTAGATCAATCAGCGCGCTCTGTTATTACACCCGACCCTTATATCAGTATTGATGAATTGGGTGTTCCTATAAAAGTAGCAATCAATATTACTTTTCCAGAAACAGTTAATCAATATAATATTGATAAAATGCGAGAATTGATAATGAATGGTTCAGACAATTGGCCAGGAGCAAGATATATTAAGAAAAACAATACAACAATCAATCTAAAATATTCTCGTAATCTTGAACAAAATGCAAGTGAGTTAAAGTTTGGGGATGTTGTACATAGACATCTTAAAGATGGTGATTTTGTATTGTTTAACAGACAACCTTCTTTACATAAAATGTCTATGATGTGTCATAAAGTAGTTATTATGCCATATCAAACGTTTAGGTTGAATGTTCTCGATACTCCACCATATAATGCTGATTTTGATGGAGATGAAATGAATTTGCATTGCCCTCAAAGTGTACAAACGATGAATGAATTAATGGATATTGCTGCGGTACCTTATATGATATTGGCGCCAAGAGATGGTAAACCAATTATTGAAATAGTTCAAGATACATTATTGGGTTCTTATAGATTGACTAAGGATATTACAAATATGCAAGATAAAACGCTAGCAAATATTCAAATGGTTAATAGTTATTTTGGTGGTAGTTTAAAGAAACCTGATAAAAAATATACATATACAGGAAAGGAGGCGTATTCGCAAATATTGCCACCTGGTCTTTACATAAATAGAAAAAATAAGAAAGATGAAAGAGTAGTTATAAATAATAGTGAATTAGAAAAAGGTAATCTAGATAAAAATGTGTTTCATGGTATTACGACTGGATTGATTCCCGTAATATATCATGATTATGGACCATTTGAAACGCGGAAATTTTTAGATAATACACAGCGATTAGTGTGTAGATGGTTACTTACAGCCGGATTTAGTGTTGGAATTAGTGATTTGGTAACTGACAAAGATACTGATGAAAAGCTTAAAAATAAGATTAAGGAGATGAAAAAGAAAGCTTATGATAAACTTGATGATATCCGTAGAGGTACTATTGATAATAATAGTATATTTAATAATGAAGAATATATTGAACGTGAAATCATTGGTATTCTAAATGAAACAACTAGCGAAGTAGGCAAGATTGGTTTATCGCAAATTGATGAAAATAAGAATAGAATGATTAATATGGTTAAATCGGGATCAAAAGGTAAGGAAACAAATGTTGCCCAAATGATTGCATGTGTTGGACAACAAAATGTAGATGGTAAACGAATTACATATGGGTTTACCGATAGAACACTCCCTCATTTTACCAAATATGACGATGGACCAGAAGCAAGGGGGTTTGTTAAAAATAGCTTTATTACTGGGTTATCACCCCAAGAAGTTTTCTTTCATGCTATGGGTGGTCGCGAGGGACTTATAGACACTGCTGTTAAAACTTCTGAAACAGGCTATATTCAGCGCAGATTAGTAAAAGCGATGGAAGATTCAAAAATACATTATGATAATACAGTCAGAACTGCTATTGGTTCTATTATTCAATATATTTATGGAGAAGATGGTATGGACGGATGTAAAATTGAAGTACAATTTATTAATACAATTGATAAAGAATTATTAGAAATAGACCAAGAATATAATTTGAAATCAACTGATAATGCTTCGATTCATATGACAAAAGAAGCATTTGATAGTATTAATGGCGATACTTATAAAAAATGTAATAAACATTTTGAAGAAATGCTCGAAGATAAAGAGTTTTTGATTAAATATGTATTTAATGGTGAGAAAAAGAAGTTTATTAATTATCCAATTCCATTTGACAGAATTATTAACAATGCGAATAAACGCTTGCAATCAATTGGCGTTGATGCATTTAAAACTGATTTAAAACCAGATTATGTATTAACTACTATTGATAAGCTAATAAAAGAGTTATTTATCAAAAATAATATGCAAGGAATGAAATTCTTTCATATCTTGTTGAGAATTCATTTAAATCCCAAAAAATTAATATTTCATAATCATTTCACAAAAGAAATATTTGATTGGATTGTTGAACAAGTTAACGAATATTTTAAGCAGGCTATTGCACAACCAGGAGAAATGGTAGGAATAGTTGCTGCTCAAACAATTGGAGAATTAGGTACTCAAATGACACTTGACTCGTTTCATGTGTCAGGGACGGCAGCAGCTGTGAAAGCCACATCGGGCGTACCGAGACTTAAAGAGATCTTATCAGCCACAAAGAAAACGAAAACTCCAACATTAATAATCTATATGAAACAAGATGTAGCTAGTATTGTTAACCCTGATATGAATGAAGATGGTGAAATTACAGATTCTCGTATTAATATTACAAAAAATCATGCCATGAACATCAAAAATTCAATAGAAATTACAAAATTATCTGATATTCTAGAATATAGTGAAATCTATTGGGATAATGGTGAATATTATGATACAAATATTGAAAAGGATCAGGGTATTATGAAGGTATACAAAGAGTTTGAAGAAATTGAAAGCAATAGATGTAAAGCACGTAGTAGTTCACCATGGGTTCTAAGATTGATATTCAATAAATCTAAAATGAATCTATTTGGACTTAAAATGATTGATGTTTATACTAAATTGAATTTAGCTTACGATAAATATATTGATTGTGTATATAGTGATGATAATGCTGAGGAGTGTGTTTTCAGAATAAAATTAACAGAGGCGGCATTGAAGGACATTGATGATAAAGATGAAATTGCTACAATTAAAGCAATTGAACATAATATTGTATATCAAATTATCTTAAAAGGGTACAAAGGTATTAAAAAGGTATCTTTGAATAAAAAGAAATATACTAAATATAATGAAGAAAATAATAAATTTGATAATATGGTTGAATGGGTTCTTGATACTGATGGTACCAATTTGATTGATATATTGGCTAATCCAAATATTGATTCAACAAGAACTATTTCTAATGATATTCGTGAAATTTATGATACTCTTGGTATTGAAGCTGCAAGAAATGCATTATATAAAGAATTAGTAGCAGTTACAAGCGAAGGTTCAATGAATTTTAGACATATGTCTCTATTGATTGATACAATGACTTATAAAGGACAATTGATGTCAATAGATAGACATGGTATCAATAGGGGTGATATTGGACCATTGGCTAAATCTTCTTTTGAAGAAACAACAGATATGTTAATTAATGCAAGTATATTTGCGGAATATGATAAGGTTAATGGTGTATCTGCAAATGTTATGTTGGGCCAACAGCCACCTTGTGGTACAGGTGATAGTAGAATATTGATTGATGAAGAACACATGATGGAATTGTTGAAAGATGTTGAAGATAAAAAAGAAGAATTAGAAGATATACAGGAAGAAGATGAATCAACAGAAATATTCAACAAATGTATTGAAAGTGATTTAAATGTGCAATTCGATTTAAGGAAAAAAGATAGTAGATGCTATAAAATACCAGAACAAAAAGTTAAAATTATATAGGTGTTGTTGAAGTAGATGATGATAGTTCGTCAGATATTGTTGAATCTAATATTTTATTTTTAATTTCATCGGGAACATCATGTAAATCCATATATATCGTCTCTTTTATTTCTGTATTTTTAATTATATAATAACTTATATTTGTTTTTTCTATCTTTCTATATAACATTATTAAAGGTCGTTCCATAATATTATTTTCTGCTCTAAATACCGATGTTGTTATATTTAGATCTTTATCACCTGCTCTTTTGTCAACCTTAATGCCTTTGCCATATTCTGACCTGTTGTGTATTAATAATATGGATATGTTTAATAACTTGGCAATATTATATATATCTATATCACCTGGATATTTAATTGACCCTGTTGTTACTATATTATTTACTATTTTATATCTTTCATCAAAAGAACTTTTATCAAAATAAGTTTCAAGAAATATGTTAAGAGTTTTAAAAGATTTTTTTGTTTTATTTATACTATTCATTTCTTTTAAATATGCTTGATAGAATTGGGGATCCTTAAATAATTTTTTAATTCTATATTTTTTATTTTTATCAAAATTATCTTTATTAAAAACATCTAAATAATAATTATTAGATTTTGCTATAATATCCTTGTATGAAATAATATTTATATTTAACTTTTCTAATAAATAATTACATAACTCATTAATAGAATTATCTTTATAATTAGTTTTAATATATCTTAATTTGTACCATATCTTCTTTTTATATTTAGTCCATTTGGTATTGAGAGAAATTTCTTCACCAATAAATATATCTGGTAATTTTTTATCAGCCACTTTGATTCTATCTAATAATTTGTAGTATTCAACCGTTTCTTCAATATTACTTATATTATTTGGCAGTGCTTCATGATATTTTATTATTTCTAATGGTATTTTATCACCAATTGCATATTGTGTAAATATTAATTCTTTTCCATTATCTTTTATTTTATTTGATAATTCATTAATATAATCGTATTTTGAATATAATAATGATTTGTTATACCATTTTTTAATATTTGCCCTCGATGATAATGGTATTTCTTCAATAATTATTTGAATATCTCTAATATCTTTTGAATTATGCGACGATGATTCAAACTCGCTCAATAGCGCTTTGACAATTTTTCTTCTTGACTTATTACATAATGCTTTATAATATTCATCAGTAAACTTCTTATTTAAAAGTTTGTTTTTCACCAATAATCGCATTTTTTCTAATTTATTTATTTGTTTATCATTTTTTTTGATATATTCATTATAGTTATTTCTATTATTAAATGGTAGTATAAAATTATTGTTAATAGTCTCGTATTTCTCATCAGTTATTTTTATTTTAGTTCTTGTTATTTCTTTTGTATCCAATATTGTTTTGCCTATTTCAATACTAAATCCTAGTTCCTTTATATTTTCAAAACCTTTTTTAAACTTTTCAAATACATCCTTAATTATTTTGATATCATATTCCTTATCAATTATGTCGTCAATGAAAATAACATTTTTAATATTGTATTCTTTCATTAATAATGCTAAAATTATAATAGATTGTTTATTAAAGCGTAGCAACATATTGTTTTTTAAGATAATTTTGTCAATTGTATAATCTGTATTTATTATAATTGATTCAAAACTAAACAATTCACTTTCTTCTTTCAATAATTTATTTAAGGCATTTATATTATCTTTATTTGTAAATATTCCTACATCATATTCATCAAAATTATTTTTATTAGTACAATTTATCAATATATCTTTAATAACATTATATTCTTCCAAATTAAACATTTTTTTATCACTTTTCATGTTAATTGATCTTGATATTAATGGTTCGTAATGATTGTTTTCTTTTGTTATCATAATAAATTTGGGACTTTTATCTAAATATGAATATAAATCTATATATCTAGTGTAGTAAGGACATATCATATTTATTTGAACATTTTCATTTATTTTTTCTATATCCCATAGTACAATTAATTTTTTATATAAAATAGCAACTAATGAATTAAGATATTTGATAGTTTTATCAAAAGGATAATTATCAGCAGACAAGTATTTAATAAATTTTAAATACGATTTATATATATACAAATATCTTGACTTTTTATAATTAGCAGTTTTGGAATTATCACTTGAATCCGGTATATCCAATTCTATATTTTTAAAATTTTTATTGAATTTTATAAAACTATTATACATTTCCATATTATCACTTGCTACAATTGGTTCTAGTTCAACAAAATCTTTACATACATTACCATTATCAAGAGAGATAAATGTTATTATGTCTAATTTATCAATAATATCTTTAATAAATTCGGCTTTTGTCTTTCCTAATAAAAAAGCAACAACATTAACAATGCAATCGTATTTACTCGTGATATCTTTTTGATTTATTATACTTTTTCTTAATATACATTCCCTTTTATTAATATTATTAGGAGAAAGACATTGCTTATTATAATCACCATAATTATCAGGTTTTAATAGCTTGTATAACTCTTTTGATATATCACCATATCTCCCTTTATATGGTAGTGGTATTTTGTTCATTATATAATTTTTATCATCATCATCTAGTTTGTTTGAAACTTTTGAATCGGATTTTTTGACAGATACCTTGGTTTGTTCTATTTCTTTCGGTTTTTTCTTACCACAGCATGGTAAATTAATATTTTTAATTAAATATGCATATCGTGGTTTATTTGAATTTTTCATATCTTCATTCATTTTCATTGGTTCTTCATTTTCACCAGGACATTTTGGATTTTCTAAACTTTCATCTAATGGTATTTTACTAGTTGGGCACCATAATCTAGGACATGTATAATAATTCTTTATATCTGGTTTACTACCGTATTCAATAATATTATCAAAATATTTATCATAACCTTTTTCTTTTATTTCATCTAATTCCTCTTTTGATAGGACAACAGGTTGATGTTCTTTTTGGCATTTACGCGATTTATTATTATCTTGATATAACTCTTTGTCTGCGTTGCGCAAACGATTTATTAAATAGTTTTTAAATTCTGCATTTTTAACACCACCTTTAAATTTTGAAAAGTCATCAAAATCCTCATCTTTGTCATCTTTGTCAATTGAATTATCATCAGGAGATTTAGAAGAGCTTTTTTTAGGAGGTGGTTCAGGTGTTTTGTCCTTTTTCTTAATTACTGGTTTCTTTTCTATAACACGCGTTTGTTCTATTATTTTATTTAGCCAAAATTTAATATTATCTAACTCGTAATATGATTTGCAATTTTTAATATCAATTTCAAATCCACTACCACTTTTTTTAACAACAATATAAGTACCTTCAATTATATTTGGATTTTTATCTAAGTCATTAAATCCGATATCTCCAATAATTTTTAATTCTTGTTTTACTAATTCAACGGATTCTATTTTTGTATATCCAAATTGTATTAATTCCCTTACTATATCATCTTCCGACATACCAACAATTAATCTAGATTTAATATATGAAGTAACATCAAATTTATTATTCAATATATCATTAACTCTTTTGTAGCTATAATATCCACTATTCCTTTTCTTTTCGTTTTTAAATATTATAGCTTCAAATATATTAGAATATGTTCCTAATTTTTTAATTAAAGTTGGATATTCTATATTATCAACCATAAACTTAACTCTTAAATTGATATCTTTTTCTTTAAAATCGGTTTTGATATCAATATATTTTTTTATATATTCTATAAAATCTTTTTTATCACTAATGATATTTGCCCATTTATTACCATTATCTATGGGATATTTAAAATTAATAATTGCATTGGTATTTGATATAGATATTTTAGATGTTTTTCCTTTATAATAAATATTTAATAGTTCATCCTTCGTATTTAGTAAGTTAAAAATAAATGCGAGTTCTTTTTCATTTGTAAAAGTGTGTTCTTTAAACAATTTGTATATTGCATTATTATTATTTATTAATTGCATAATTTGCATATTTTCATTGGTTTCTAGTTTATCAAATAATATCAGTAAAGATTCTATATCGTCTAATTTAATTTCAAAACTTACATCATTATATTCTTCTAATGATAATTTAGCAAATTTAATATCCTTATTATATAAATTAACTAGCGGTTCTTCATTTTTGATTAATTCTTTAACTTTCTTAGTTATTTCTGGTAGTTTTATTGATTTATCAAAATAATATTTTATATCATATTTAAAATCGCTATAAAATACTAAATTAATTTCTGTTTTTTTAAATAGTTTATATTTATTTGATATGTTTATAGGTTCTTTTAAGGTCTCTGATTTTCTATCTTTTGATTTAAATGGGTTTACATCATAGCCTTTCCACTTAATTGTTTCTATATCATATAGTAGATTTTCTTCATCCCAAAAATAAAAGGGCAATTCAATATCTTTATCTTTTTGTAATATATAATATACTATTTTATTGAGTGCATCATCATAATTATTATCTTGAAATATATATTCATTAATTATGATATAAGTAGACTTATATACATTTAATTTGTTAGTATCAAAAACATAAGTTTTATATTGTGTTTCAGTTAACCATCTTTTTACATAAATGGGTTTTAATAATTCCATTTAATATGTATATTATCTAATTAAATAATATATTATTATAGAGTAGTAATTATTCAAATAAAAATGTCTCCTTCTATAACGTTACTCGACGGATTAATTAACACATTAAATAAAGCCAATAATGTTGTTAAAGATGAAGAAAAAGAGAAAATGGGAATAATAGATATATTTATAACATCATTAAAAAAAGAGAATTTTTCCGATGATTCAAGTATTGATAATATAAGAGATGCACTTGAAGCAAGAGAACAGGAAAGAGAAAGTGAAGATGAAATTATATTAGGTATAGAGCCAGAAGAAGAAGACACCGAAGATAAGACCGAAGATAAGACAGATGATACAAAAGAAGGAGAAGAAGAGGAAGATATCATGAGCAAATTTAAATGGGTATTGATAAGCATTGTTTCATTTGTTGTTCTGTTAATTATAGGGGGTATAATGTATTGGTATTTCTCTTCGCAACCAGAAGAAACAATTATCCCACCGCCCAACAATCAATTAAATACTATGCAAAAACCACCTGAAAATGTTGAAGAATATTCATATTTACCATTTATGAATGAGGCTTCTAATAAAAATGATGAAAATGTTAAAATAGAACAAGCTAGAATACAACAAATAGAGAGAGAACAAGCGCAAAGAGTTGAAGTAGAAAAACGCGAGCAAACACAAAGAGACGAAGCTGAAAGAGTGGAGGCTGAAAGACGCGAACAAGAACAAAGAGATGAAGCTCAAAAACACGAACAAACACAAAGAGACGAAGCTGAAAGAGTGGAGGCTGAAAGACGCGAACAAGAACAAAGAGATGAAGTTCATAGACTTGCAGAAGCTAAAAGAGAGGAAATGCGAATTCTTGAACAATCCAAAAAAGAAGAAATGGAACTACGCGAACAAGAACAATCAAAAAAAGAAGAAATGGTAAGAATAGAACAATCCAAGGTGGAAGAAATGGAAAGACTCGAAAAAGAAGCAACCGAAAATAAAGGTTATAATAGCGATACATCATCATCATCTTCATCATCATCTTCATCATCATCTTCATCATCATCTTCATCATCTTCATCAAGCAGTTCTTCTGAAAAAGAAAAAGAAAAAGAAAAAGAAAAAGAAAAAGAAAAAATTGGCGGTTTAAAAAGACAATATAATAAAAGATCTAAATAATTCCCTTATAATATTCTAATTTTTCCTTGATAAAATTATTTAAATAAAATCCAATATATACTCCTATTATCAATATTATTAGAGTAATTACAGAGTTAGAAAATATATAATATATTAGATATATTATAAGTACAATAAGTGGATAATAATTACTTATTTTTTCAAAATATAATGATATTTTTTCCATTTAATTATATGAAATAAAATAAATTATATTATAAGAGGTTTAATATGTCCGACTCGAATATTTGTATTAATCATAATTTGATATCCTGCTTTATTAATGTTCTTTGAAAAAGCAACATCTTCACTACATATATCCCTAATAATTTTACCATCATCACATTCAATAACTTCAACTTCCGAATCAAAATACGGATATTTCAATTTATCAAGCACCTCCTTTTTGATTGCCATAAATCCCATACCTGAATACACGACGGGAAAGTATTTAAATTCCGTTTCTTTTTTCCACTCTTCGATCTCATTAGGAGTGCAGAATTTAAAACTACCATTTTTCTTAAAATGTTCAATATCCCAATCTTTTACAAAAGCATAATTTGTCAAATCGGACATTCTATACATACCTGCTACAACAGGATGCTGTTCGGTTGATTCAATTAACTCAACAACTTGATCAGGTGTAAATACAATATCGCTATCAATAGTAATCCATACATCATAATCCTGATTATTAAATGGTTTCTGATCTTCTCCACGCAGAGTATCTAATCCCAATGTATGCATTCTTACAAACGATACAAATGAGCCCGTTGATGGTGAAATCATAATATCATATTTTCGCATATCCCATAATTTACTAATAGTCGCAGTCCAGGCAATTAAAAATTTAGAACTAAAATTATCTCCCGGGAGAGCAAATATAATTTTCTTCAATTTAGGTAATTCACTATTTTTATTTTCTATCACTTTATTATCGTCGTTCATATATACATTTTATCTATATAAGTTCTTATATCATTTTCATAAAATATTTGTGTAAAATCTATATAAAATATACTTACATAATAATAGATAAGTTTAAATGTCGGATAAAGACATTATATATAATATTGAGATAGATTCTTTGTCACCTCGTTCTTCTCAACCTGATAAAATTAATAAGATTTTAAAACCACATCAACTTGCATGTCTTTATAAAGCTATTCATATGGAAAATGTTGGTTCAATCAATTATAAAATTAAAAAAAATAATATAAGTTTACCAGCATCTTCAAGTGATATGAATTACGACAATATTAAAATATCAACTAATATTGGTATTCTAGGAGATATTGTTGGTTATGGCAAAACATTATCTGCATTATCGATAATTGCACATAATCCTTTGAATAATATACATGTTAATAATGTTATGGTTAATAGTTATCATAGTAATAAGGCTTATAATTATTTTACTGCAATATCTGATAATAAAAAAACTCCAAATATTCAAGAAATGATTAGTTCAACTTTAATTATAGTTCCGCGCGGGCCTGTTTATGTCCAATGGGAAAAAACATTGAGAGATAATACTAGTCTTAATTATATAGCAATTGATAGTTTGACATATATCAAAAAGAATTTACCAGAATATAATTTAAATAATGAAAGAGAAATAATAGATTATTTTAACAAATATGATGTTGTATTAATCAAAAATACAACGCTATCGCGATTTTTGGATTACTATAACAATAGTTATAAAGCTAAGTTTATAAATAGATGGAAGCGTATTATAATTGATGAATGTCATGATATTATAAATAAAATAGAAATTTTCAATTATTTATTTATATGGTTGATAAGCGGAACTTATATGAATATTTGTGATAAATACTCATCAACGTCATATTCGCAATACTATAATATTAAGGATATATTGAAGGAAGAGTATATTGATTATTTACTTGTGAAATGTGATAAAAATTTCGTGAAGGAAAGTTTTAAGATACCGGCCATGGTAGAAAAATATTATTTATGTAAAATGTCTAAATATTTAAAAGCAATTAAAAATTATATTAATCAAAGTGTTTTAGAAAAAATTAATGCAAATGATATTTCTGGTGCAATTAAGGAATTGGGTGGGAAAAATGATACAGAGGAAGGTATAGCAAAATTGATATGCGCTGATATGAATAAATCTATTTATAATAAACAAAAAGAACGTGATTTTGTATCGGATCTTGATATATCAAGTGAACAAAAAGCGAATAAAATTAAAAATATAGATAATGAACTAAAAATTTTAGCAGAAAAACTTAAAGATTTAACAGAAAGAATTACAGAAATAAAAAATAAGACTTGTTCTATTTGCCTAGATAATATCAAAAATCCAATTTTGCTTGATTGTACTCATATATTTTGTGGTTCATGTTTAATGCAATATCTAAATAATGCCAGTATTACAAATAAAAGATGTCCCGAATGTAGATGTGAAATTAAAAGTACAGAAAATTTAACAGCAATTGTATCTAATAAAAAAGAAGATAAAAATGAAATAATAAATACTAGTAAATATGAATTACTTGGCAAAGGACTACTAAATAAGGAGGAAACCTTATTGGAATTGATTAAAAATAATAGAAATGGCAAATTTATTATATTTAGTAGGGTTGATTCATTTACAAAAATAATTGACGAACTTGATAGACATAATATAACCCACTCTTTACTCAAAGGTCATACGTCACATATGATGAAGGTATTAAATGATTTCAAATCTGGTAAAGTTAAAGTCATATTATTAACTACTCAATATGCTGGTTCGGGTATAGATATTAGTTGTGCAACTGATGTTATTATATTACATTCTATGGATATTGATAAACAACAAGCTATTGGTAGAGCACAGCGTGTTGGTAGACACGAATCTTTAAATGTTCATAATTTATGTTATGACCATGAAATACCTTCTTTATAATATATATATATATATATATATTAATTAGAATATAATATGGAAAAGGGAGGGTTCTTACCTAAAAAATTACTAAACATGTTAAGAATGGCTAAACATCGTATGCGTCCAATACAACGTGGTATATCAAATATATCAAAGGGAGATAGTGTTAGTAAAAGTGATATTAATACGGAAACAAGCTATATTATAGCTGTTACATATAAATCAGGAACAAAACGCGTTTATAATGATGTGAAAATTAGAGAATATAAAAAAAACTTAATTTCATTCGTATATAATAAGGATTATGAGGCATTTAAAAGAAGAGATAATACTTCACCAAAACCCCGTACTATACGTGATTTTGCCAATGTTAAATTTTACAATACTAAAAAAAATAAACCTATTTCTCTATCTAACATATCAGATATAAAACTAAGTAGTTCTAATAAAACCAAAAGTATATCAATGCCTAAAAAAATCACTGCGCGAACTATGAGTTCGCAAAATAAAGTTATGCCAGAACCGTTATTTAATACAAGTGAAGGATTCCTTAATAAAAAAGGTGGGAAGAAAAAATAAAAAATTGATTTATTTTTATGATTTTAATTGTACGATATTAAAAGAATTGCGATATAAAATGGTAGATGTTATGAATGCACTGATTAGGCCGTCCTCTACGTTGAGGACCAAGAGACAGAAATATAGAGAAGGTACAGAAAGTTTTAATGAAAAACTATTAGGAGTATTTACATCAAAATATTTTGAATGTAATGATAATATAACCCCTCGTTTTTCAAGTGATAAACAAAGAGATTATCTTCAAATTGCTGCGAAAATTGCTGAAAAATCCCCAATGTATCCACATAAACATGGTGCAGTAATTGTTTATAAAGATAAAATTGTAGCATCCGGTTATAATTACTATATGGGAGATTTCAGTATTCATGCAGAAGTTGCTGCCATTTCTAGAATAAAAAAAAAACAAAAACATATTCTTCGTGATTGCGATATATATGTTGTCAGAATAGGCCCCAAACGTCTTAATAATCCATTGAAATATTCTAGACCCTGTCCGAATTGCCAAGATACTATTATTAAGAATAATATCAGAAATGCATATTATTCTACTTCTTATGAATATGACGATATCCGAAGCACAATTCATAAAAAGAACGTATGTGATTGTAAATTTACATAAATTATAAGGTTAATGATACTTTTGGTATAATTCTTTTAATATTCTTTTTAACAACAGTTTGTCTATCTTCTTCAAAAATCTGTTTGAGTAATTCTTCCCCTGATAAATTATTATATTGCATTATTTTTGTTTTTATATCATTCATTTTGATTGGCACTTTACATTCCTTGATATTTGTTTTAATACGACCATGTTGCGTATTTAAATCATTATATTTGTAATTAAACATAAATTGTTCAATTTTTCCATTTAATACTCTTTGATAATTTTTTCTCTCCTTTATAGCAGTTTGTAATTTTCTTATCTGGTCGTCATATTTAAACCAATCATTAACTAGATTCTTAAAAGTATCTAATTCTTCCGTAGTCGGCTCTATCCTTTCTTCATTAATTACATCGTCTACTATTGAAGCAGATTCGGTCATTCTTAATACTAATAATATTATATATAATCCTTAAATTATTTTGTAAAAAAATTATTTAGTTTTCTTGCTTTTTTTTCTCTATCATATTCTCCAATTAATTTTCCATTACTATATTTCATAATTGTTGGATACCCAATTATATTTTTTTTAAATTTAACGCGCAAATATTTGATATCATTAGCTTCGGCATTAATTATTATTACATTATTATCTTTAACATGTTTTTTAGTTACTCTTTTCCATAATGGCATCAAATCTATACAATATCCACATGTATAAGAATGATATAATACGACCACGTTATTATGTTCAATTAATATTTTATTGATATCTTTTTTGTTTAAATTAGTTAAATTATATATCATTCTATTTAATTATTATTTTTTATTTAGTTAATAGTAGAATTATGAATAGTTATTATTTACTAGACTGTGATGAAAACTATAATATGAGCGATATTAGTACTAAACAATCTTGTAATAATATGTCAATATTATCAAAAGATTATACCTTAACTCAAAATAGAAACTTTTCTGATAGAATACAAATGGAAAGATGCGAATTTAATAATAACTATCACAATGATATTTATAATATTAAAACAAACGAAAGTGAATTAAATAAGGGACTTTCCGTCAATAAAAAGAGTTGCTTATATAAAAGACCATTATATAACGAAGGGGATTGGGTAAATCAATATGACTTATCTAATACCTATAAAAATAGTATGTTATCCGGTGGATTATTTAATTACCAATCCAAAGCTAAAACCAATTCTATTTATAAAACATGTAATGATAACTCCTCGCTACTCGGTGAATGCAAAAAAGGTCCATTTAATATATTTACACAAAATTTCACTAATAGTTATGATAATTGTGTATAGTAGTATAATAATCTTCAATAAACATTTTAATGATTTTATATTTATCTTGACTAATTGTTTTACCCTTTTCTGTTTTAATATGTTGCATTAAAATTGTTGTGCGATGTTCTATATTTTTAATAATAGTATCAATATTATTATTTCTATTTATTATACCATATGTAAAATATCGCGATATACCCATTGAACCCAATGATTCTATTCTATCTGCATCTCTAATACAATCGAGTTGTTTATTTAAGTTATAACATATAGATTTGGTATTTGCACCATTCATTTCAATTTCCTTGGATAAGCTAACATTACATGCCAAATATACTATTTTATTTATTGTATATGTGTCCAAAATATCCTCAAAAAAATCTGTTAATTTTTTCTCGTGAACCTGTTCGTCTTTATATTTAATATCACAAATGTCGTGAACAAGCGCAGCCAATATTACTTCAAATATTTCCGTATCATTTAATTTTTCCGATATTGCTATCTTTGTTGCTAAACACTTTACTCTCAATGCATGACTAAAATTATGCGAATCATCATATGTATCCATTATTTCTTTTGCAAATAATTCTGTTTTATTTATGATTTCTATATCTACCAGATAATTCATTTATCTAAATTATCTTACGATAATAGTAAAATAACAATATTTTTTATATAAAAATTGATATATTACCATTTATTAAGACATCAATGGCAACTAATTATGTTGGCGCGCATATTAGTCGTGAAAAAACTATTATAAAAACTATGGAAAATATTAAAAATGCTGGTGGTAATAGTTTACAAATATTTGTATCTAATCCCAGAAGTACATCACTAGTCAATATTGAAAATTATTTGACTATATCATCTGACATTAAAAAATATCTAAACGAAAACAATTTTAAATTAATCATTCATTCGCCATATGTTATTAATATTGCTAGTGAGTTAAAAATAAATAAAAGGACTCTTCCTATCGAAGAATGTTATTGGATAAAATTAATTTTACATGAGTTAATAATTGCTGACCTAATTGGTTCAGAAGGAGTCGTATTGCATGTCGGCAAGTTTGTAAAACAGTCTTATAAAGATGGGCTTGATAATATGAAAAAATCTATTGAGTTTATCCTAGATAATATGATATTTAAAAAACTCAATACTAAATTAATTATTGAAACACCTGCTGGGCAGGGCACCGAATTATTAACTGATTTAAATGATTTTGTTGATTTTCATAATAGTTTTTCAAAAGAGCAACAAAGATATATGGGTATGTGTTTTGACACAGCTCATACTTGGGCGCTGGGTTACGAATTAGACGAAGCTTTCAAAATCTTATTTAGTAAAACTAATGCTAAAAACGTTATTTTAATCCATCTTAATAACAGTCTCGTTAGTAAAGGTGCGAGAAAAGATAGACACGCAGTAATGTTAAATGGTACGATATCAAATTCTAAAATGAATAATTTTATATCCTCTTTGAAAAAATACAAGCCTATTATTATATTAGAAACACCATCGCAATCTTATAATGAAGAATTCTCTCATATTTATAAATTATTGTCTTAATCGTCTGCTAAAATCCAGTCTTCTGGGCGCAAATCATGTAATTTATTATTTTTATAGTATGGTCCGAACCATGTATTAGGGGCAACTACTAATTTTTCTTTTTTTGCTAGATATGCACCCATCCACGAAAATGTACTATTAGCTATTATAAAATTATCACATGAAGCCATTAATAATATTTGTTTCCAATCTGGAATATTATCTGCTACTTTTTTATAATTCATATTTGGATAATGTTGATTAATAATTTTAATATATTCATTCACAAAATTATTATCAATTTCTTGACAAAATAATAGAATATTATAATCCTGTAACATTACGTCTTTATTAGCTAATTCTTTCAATGCATTTAAATAATACTGTACGGGTTTAATAGGATGCATATTTTGTAAATTATAATAATTACCTATACGAAAATGTATAGCAATAGTTTTTCTATTAAAATATTCTGGGTATTCTTTTTTAATATCTAATATTTTCTTATCAATATCTAAAATTCCTTTGATTTTATTTATATTATGTTTGAAATATTTATCGCTTTGAAAAAAACCCTGTAATACTACATCATCTTCATATTCTGGTATATTATTATAATTAAATTCTTTTTCTTCATATTTCTTAACTATATCACACGTATCACTTACTTTATCCTTTATTTTATCGAACATATTATCCCAATAATATCTCTCGGTTTTAAAGTTTGTTTTATCATAATATATATTATAGTCATCACAATGATCAATATAATATGATAACATATTAAATATCATAAACATCTGGTTACCCAATCCAGAATGTATATTAATACCGACCGTTTTCATTTTTAATATATTATTATAAGATTACCTTATATAAATAAAAATTGATAATAAATATTTTTATATTATTATTAAAATGACTGATAAAACTACCCCCGTTACTATTGCTAAGGTTTTTAAACAACGTATCATGGATATGCCTGATACAATTGAAACCAAAAATGATATTGAAACTTATTCCAAAAATCTAATCAAAGAAATTTTAAATGATTTTAAGAAAAAAAATAAAAAGGATGGTGTTGATCTACCAAAGAAACCTCTTAATCCATACCAACAATTTGTTAAAGATATGCAACAAAAGATTAAAGACGAAAATCCCGAATTAGACGCAAAAGAAAGATTCTCTAAAATTGCACAAGAATGGCAAAAGCAAAAAGTAGCTTAGATATTATTAATTATCTTTAATATTGTCCCAAATCCTTCTGCTATATTTAATTCATTATTATCACTCATCATTCTAACATCAAAATGAATCCAATTTTTTCTATATTTTTTTTCTACAAAATTCATAAGAAATAAACTTGCCATAAAATCATCACTTTTTTTACATTTATATCCACTATTTTTAACATCCGCGATATTAGATTTAATATATTCCATATATTCAAGCCATGGAGGTATTCTTATTATTTTTTCACCAATTTCTAAACACTGTTTAGATGCTATATTAGATAGTTTCTCATTTATAGTAAAATAAGAAAAACTACTATGACAATACACATCACTTGCTGATGTTAAAGTTGCTATATCAAAAATGTAATCAGGATTATAATTTTTACATATATATGCAAGAGTATCTGCTAATATCAATCTACCTTCGGCATCAACATTAACAATCTCAACGGTTTGTCCATTATATGCTGTAACTACATCTTTCGGTTTCGTCGACGCGTTTGATACTATATTTTCCACCAAAGGACATAGACATATTATTCTTTTTTTACTATTTTGCTTAACTAAATTATCAAATAACCCAATGCTAACACATGCTCCTTCTTTATCCATATGCATATTATTCATACCTCGAACGTTTTTAACAGAATATCCACCAGTATCTATTGTAACCCCTTTTCCGGCTAAACATATTGTCTTTGTATATTTAAGAGGTTTATACTCTAATATAACAACCCTGGGTTTGTTATGAGAATACCCACCAACCGCATGTATTAAATTTAGTCCTAATTTTTTTATATTCTTATCGTTTAATATTTTAATATTTACTCTTTTACTCTTTTTGAAGTACGTCTTAACATATCTTGAAAACTTTTCAGGTGTTATCTTATTCGCTGGTTCATTTATTAAATCTCTTGTAATATTTGCAGAGTTAACAAGACTTATTATTTTATTTTGTTGCGCTTTATAATGTGGTGCGTGAAAAATAATATTTCTATTGAAATTATTTTTTTTATACTTATTAAAAGAATATAAACCTTGAACTATTTTATATATAAACGCATCAATCTTATTTTTGTTTAAGTTTCTTAAATTGAATATTACTTCTTTATTCATATTCGTGTTGTAATCTATTATGGTATTTATGCTTTTCGACAATTTTATAATATCCAATGATGATTCTATTTTAATACTACCTTTTTCTTCGCGAGATGATATATGTATAATATTATTTTTTTTTGGTAGTTTACTTATAAAACTAATTTTCATCCTATTTAAAGGTAGATATTATACTTTTATGTTAGTATTAATTCTGAATTTTCAAATTTATATACTTTATCTGCTAATTCAAGCGCCGACTTGCGATGTGCTATTATGATTATTGTTATATTCTTATTATTCAAACAAGCTCTTATTGTATTTTGAACTGTTTCTTCACATTTTGGATCTAATGCAGATGTAGCCTCGTCAAATATTAATATTTTTGGTTTACGGATTAATGCTCTCGCAATTGATATTCTTTGTTTTTGTCCACCCGATAAAGAGCTTAATTCTGTTCCATCTATTTTTGTTTCATATTTTTCAGGTAATTTCATAATAAAATCATGTGCATTAGCTTGTTTAGCCGCATATTCTATTTCATCATATGTTGCGTTATCGTAACCATATGCTATGTTATTGGCGATTGTATCACTAAATAATATACTATCTTGTGCTACGTACCCTATTTTACTTTTTATCCACTTGTTGTCATATGTTTCTATATCAACGTCATCTACTAATATTTTACCTGATTCGGGAGATAATATACCTGTTAATGTTTTAACTAATGTACTTTTCCCTGAACCAGATTCTCCAATAATTGCTATTTTATCACCACTATTTATCTTAAAATTAAAATTATCTAAAATATATGTTTCTGATTTTTCATATTTAAATTTAATATTGTTGAATGAAATAGTTCCTTCTATTTCATTTTTTGGTGGTATATAATACCCGCCTTTATATTCATCGGAATCTAACATATCAATTATGCGTTTATATGGTTCTCTACATTTTATAAATTCATTTTTGAAATGAATAATAGCTTTGACATTCTCATATAAACTCTGGTTGTGTAATATAAATGTTATTAGACCATTCATTGTATCCAAATAGCGCGCTGCCAATATTATCGCT
>Ga0209714_1000707_pt1 | contig 19264 bp, 13 predicted proteins | sample COGITO_mtgs_1104_5_FD_185517 | JGI IMG/M metagenome (GOLD analysis project Ga0209714, IMG submission 185517) | Pelagic marine microbial communities from North Sea - COGITO_mtgs_110414 (SPAdes) (version 2) | ecosystem: Environmental > Aquatic > Marine > Epipelagic ...
CCATACAGGACTACCCAAACGTTAGCAAATTCCAGACCTACTGCAAGCTCGACCAGCCCGAAGACATTGACCGGACTTATTTCTTGACTGCGCACTTCCCCCCCAGCTTCCATTACAAGATCCCTCGCCGGGTCAAGGTCATGAAGGAGGAGAGGAAGCCAGCCGCCATTACTGCCACTGCCGCCACTGACAAGACATCGACGAATAATTTTCACAGGCCTATCAAGCCGCCGACTAAGATAACCCTCGACCATTCAACCCTCTACCGGCCATCTGCGCAGGCGCCGGACCGGAAGAACGTCGTTTGGGCAGAGTTCAAGTATCCAAACAAGAGCAAAAAGTCAACCAGCTCTCTGACCTCCTTGACCACCTCCAACAGACGGAAGTTCGTGAGCATAATAACGGGGAATGACCTGCTAATGTCGCAGGTTCGGAGGCCCACAAGTGCCAGGGTGACTGTGGTGGTCGACGGAAAACTGGTCAGCGGGGTCGTCGACTGCAGCGACAACACTTACGAGAAAGAGCCCAAATCATCACAGAACTCGTCGCAAACTGGACTCAACGACAGCGAGTACTCGGATTCGCAAGCATCACTCCCCCCTCAGTCAGTGTCCTCTAGATTTGCCGCTGTCGCCCCGCGCAGGCCTCCCAACGCCTTCCTCATAAGAAAACGGCCTCCCATTTTCTCCCCGCTCATGCTCAACGACTCTCCCCCCAGCCTCTCCACTCCGATCCCCGTGGACTCTCCTTACAGCAGCTATTGCATCAAGCCGACTCTGAAGAATGCAGTCCACGAGATAACAACGGAAGCGGCAGTCAAGGCTGCACAAATGGCCATTGAGGAGAGCGTAAAATACCAGCTTCTCGACAAGGAGCTGGAGAAGAAGGAGCTTGCGAAGTCTGCGAACAAGAAATCGAAAGAGAAGGTGGCCGAGTCGACGGTAGAGTCAGCAACCTCTCAGCCCCCCACAACTACGACTCCAAAGGGTTCTAGAAGAGGGGCAAATCCTGCGGTCGAGAGGCAGCTGCCTGTGCAGCTATCCGACGAGGCCCTAGCAGAACAAAATTACACACTTCCCGTCATAACCCACGTCCCTCTCTTGGACGGTCCGCTGAAGGTAGTTTGCGTGGCACCAGGGAATCTCTTGTCCGTAAATCTCAACAACTTCGTCAAGCCCTTAGAACTGGAAGCGAGCAAGAAAACGAAGCTCCTTACCCACACATATCAGCGATGTCTACTGTGTGCAGTTTGCGGCGGGACTACAGGGAACGACGTCTGCGAAAAACTTCGCGCGTGCGACCTTTGTGGGCTTACTGTTCACCTCGATTGCTGTCACGACCAGGGAACCACCTTTGGGCACAACCACCTCTTTTGGAAGTGCTCGGTGTGTATTGATCAACCACCAAAGATCGCATCGGCGCAACAGCCCCAACCGACCGGAAAAGGAAAGACGAAGTCTTCTCTATCGACGGTAAAGCGATCGACCCACTCTTGCGGCATGTGTCCCCATTCGGGCGGAGCGATGAGCAAAGTCGACGGCGAGTGGGTCCACGAAATTTGTAAGACCTTCTGCATGGACGTCAAACGAAAGGGAGTCTCGCCGGACGCAGATTTCTGTGCCATTTGCGGCGAACAGGAAGGGGTAGGCGGAGATGGAGTCGAAGAGATGCTTGTAAGAAGGACTATCAAGTGCGCGGATGAAAATTGCATGGTAACATTTCACCCCATGTGTGCCTTGCTGGTGGCGAACAAGAGCATAAGTCCAGTTTTAAAGAAGGAGTCCACTACAGCACAGATCCAGGCTTCGAAGAGAAGGACCGAGCAGAGAAGAGATACGCGGGCTAAGAGCGATAAAAGAAGGGCGGTTCAGCAAACCGACGAAGACCTTGACGAGGAGGAACTGATGCTAGAGAAGTGCGGCCTTGGGATTGATGCAGCAACTTACGGCAAGAGGAAGCGGGATGATTTGAAGCCTTCCATTCAGTTTAGCGTTTTTTTTGCTAGCCAAAAGGATGGAATGGTTGCACCCGTCGGCTTCTGCCCGTGCCACAACCCAAATAGGGACTCAGCTTTCCGCAGCTTCCCCTCGAGCAACTACTACAGCGGCGTGAGCCGCTGCCCCCCGCCTAGAACTGATCTTCCAAATCGAACTGCTGCCGTCTCTTCAGAAACGGAGACCTTCCACGCCGAGAATAGGGATAGTGATGACGAGCTCGAAGAAGTCATCGAGCGGGACGCGGAGAAGAGGGAGGCAGACGCAAAGGCCATGGCCAGGGCCATCGCGGCCCAGAAGAAGAGAGACGCGGAGGCAGCTAAGCTTGAGGCTCAGAAGGAGGAGGCCAGACAAGAGGAAAGGCAAAGGAAGGAAAAACGAAAGCGGGACCCCCCGAAAGAGAGGAAACCTCCTCCGAAGAGACCTCAGAGGCCACGCGTTATTGACACTAGGTTTTTTTGTGGCGGGAAGGAGATTACTGACCCAGAGCTTTTGAGGTGTCGAGGAAAGGGCAATAAAACCGAGCGGGGTGGCAGTAGAGCCGCTGCGATTCACAAGGGACTCGAAATGGATGGGTGGACATTGTACTATTGTACCAGCTCGAAGCGCTACTATATATGGGGACCAGACATGCAATTCTTCAAAAGTGTCTCCGATGCTTATCTATGTTATAATTCGATTGTCAACAAGATCAGAAGGAAGGCGGAGGCCGCGGCTGCGGTGGCGCCGAAACCGAAAGAGGCAGAGCTTGAGGGGAAAGGGACGGGTGAAGTGGAGGAGGGGAATGAAAAAGAGAACGGAGAACCAGAACCTAAAAAACCCAAAGTTGAGGACGAAGGAAATTGTTAAAAGTAATAATGATTGATGATGCTTTAGGATGCCGCTAATTGCTACTGCTATGGTTTTATTTCAAGTACTTCATTACTAACTAAATAACTAAGGTGTCCTTTGCCCAAAGGTTCGGCTGGTGGTTCATGTTGGTGAAATTGCTTTCGCTGTAATTGTCGCAATGGAAAAGGAGGGAACGCCAACGCCGACGCCAACATTGTCCTCGACATGGCCGACATTGGCCTCGACAACATCGACCTTAGGTTCGTCCACGACGTCTGACTTGACGTTGTCCTCGACATTAGCAATGTCCTGGACCTCGACAACGTCGACTTTGGACTCGACGACGGCGGTATAGGCACTGACTTTGTTGCTGGTATCACAATTGCCGTTCTCACAGCCGTTGCCATTATTTTCTTCCTTCGCCTTGTCCCTCTTGGTCCGCCGATCACTCCGGTCTTTTCGCGAAGACCCGCCGGTTTTATACTTTCGGACCCCTGCCAATGCATTGAATCGAACATTCAAGGGGATCTTCACCAACGGTGGTAGGGGAGCAGAGGGGTCGCCCCTCTTCCGCTTCTTCGGAGTAACTTCTTTCAACTGTAAGACACCCCCGACTTCGACAACTTTGATTTGCCTATTTTTCGGCAAGTCGTCGACTTCGCCACTGTCATGACTCAGCATATCATTGTCCAGCCCAAATTCTTTCATCGCCTTCTTGGTCATATCAAAAGGTCCACGGTCAAGCATCAGCAAGTCATCTCCACCTCTGATCATTACCCAGACGTCTTCATCCGCCTTCAGGCCCTTGAAATGGATGCGCACAAAACCGTCCTTCTTGTCAACAACTGTTCCCGTAAACCACATTCTAGTTCCTATATTGATCGCCTTACTCACGTTTTTTCCGCTGTCTCCCTCCAGGTCCAGGTCCAGGTCCAGCTCGCTGAGGTCGGGCTCACTGTCGAGTGCGGCGAGAACTTTGGTTCCATTGACGTAGTCCTTGGATGTACCGTGTTCTCCAGTGCGCCACTCCTCCCTGGGGAGGTTCTCCGCCTTTGATCTTTTCTTCTTGTTCTTGGTCTTGTCCTTTTTTGCACTTTTCGCAGACTTCTTCCTAGTTGGGGTGGAAGCGTTGCTGACAAGGACCACATTCTTACTATTAGGCTTGTACTTTCCTCCCGCAATTATCCCAAAATGACAAATTGCGGTGTTATTGAGCGTGCCATCGTTGCTTGCACCGTCACCGTTGCCAATTTCTTCCAACATCTCCCGCCGAAGTAGAGCCTGGTTGCGAGCCCAGCTGCGGTAGTTAGCAATAATATCGGTATCGGCTCCTTTTTTCTCGGTCTTGGTCGAATCGGTCTTGGTCGAATGATAGTCACTCAAGAGCATCTCGAACCTGTCCATATCAATTCGCACAGAGTGAGGGACGCACATGCAAACACTTGCCAAGCGACCGCTCGACAACCACTCGGGGCAACCAAAATTACTGCTCTCTGCAACGTTGAACCCACAATTGATACCGAAATGGTAGGCGTTAGGCAGCGTAATAATCGCATCGCCCGGCCGCTGAACAGCCGTCTTGAACGGTATCCCAGCCTTGGCTAGAATCTGAGGGGAGAGCATAAACTGCTTGTGCCGCAGGAAGTCCTTGCAGTTCGACGCAGCTTGAGGAAAATACGAGGCTGCTAATGACTCAAAACGCTCGTAGTCCTGCGGACTAATGGAGTACCAATACTGTAATTGTATGGTTAGAAGAGCGGCGGTTGGTTAGAAATAGAAAGGTGGCGGGTGTGAGGTGTGTGAGGTGGCGTGCCGGAAAACTACGCCACCTTTTCTTTTCGGTGGTTGCGAATAGGATCGGTCGTTGCGGAATCGTTGCGATTCGCTGCGAAAAGGGTGCATGTGCTCGTTTGTACTTACCTTTGGTTCCCCTGCATGCAAGTAATTGATCGAAAGCAAGTTCATGTCCTCTGTATGTGCCGTAAAGACAGCGCCAAACTGACCGAAGTAGAGGTAAGCAGATGTGACTCCTGGCATCGCAATCGTTTCGTTGTCGTCACCGTTGTCGAGATCTGCGAGAAGGAGCTGCAGGCAAGTGTCCAGCTTGTCAGGGTTCCAGCCGCTTGCTTCGTCACCGTCGAAAAGCGTCCCAGACATGTCCGCTCCATAGTGGGATGGTTCTTGAGTTGGGCCAAGGTGCCGCCAGTACTGTTTAGGTTTCACGTCGTCGTGTTAGGAATAGTCATACGAAGGTCTTTGTGCTAGGGTTACCCCTGGTGGCTGCTCACCTGCTTTGCCAATTCATCGTAGTACTCGTCATCTTCTTGAATCGCATATTCTCTCGCTTTCTTCTCCCCCAGCATTCGTTCCTTATACGCGTCAGCATTTTCGCGAAAATGAGCCACAGTCTGCTTCGGCTTCACATACATGGTAAACGTGTAGGAGCCGCAAATTCCGTCTGGGCACTGCTGGATTGGACCCTCTATCACACGGTCTCCAAGTTTCCCACCTCTCTGCCAGATGGATCCGCGACCAGTCGTGTCCCCGCCAATTCCCTTCTTATCCCACCAGCCCTCCGGGAGCGTCACCTTGGCTATCCCGTCACGGGACTTGTCAGGAAAATCAGTGCAAGAGTTCTTGTTGTTCTTTGAGAGCTCAGAGCCAAGAATCTTGGTGCGGACAAAATCCTCAAACGTCAAGGACTTGAACTCGAAAAGGGAAGGGGCAAGGTGTAGCGCGCGCCGAGGATATCGCGCGTGAATACCTGTCTCTGACATTGTAGATGGAGAGAAAAGATTTCCTTCGTTGTCGTGTGGCGTAAGATTGTAATAGCAACTAAAAGGGCAATCGAGATGCAGATCTGAATAGCTCTGCGTGCTACTGTCGGTGATTGAAACCGCTGAAGGGTGAGTAGACGGCTAGAAAATACCCTTAGGGGGACACTTTTGTGGCTCGCTCACTCGTGCTGTTTTTTTGACAGAAACCGGTTGCTACAGTAAGGTCCAAGATAAGGAAAACTTGAAGAACAGCTCCTAAAATCAATGATTTTATAAAATAATTTTTGATTCCTCGAAAATCTACTTAGAGTGAAGAGTGTGAGAATAATTACCCCTAAAACGTTCCTGAAGCCTCCTAACTTCTCTTGCCAAACTCTCAGCAACAGCAGCAACTCCCAATTATGGACCGTGGCCGTGTTGGGTTGGATCGCTGTCCAAACCGCACAATCAGGGAGCGCCACCTTAAGGGCGTAAAATCTATTCACGATGCGAGGATGAAAAAAATTGGCAAGGTTCGTATTTGCGACCATGTGTTTTACACAATCAACGGGCTTGCACACCTTATCACTAATCTCACTACCAATACCATGCAACACTGACACGACAATTTTCTGCCCGATTTTCTCGCTGCAGGGCCACGGTGTGACTATAAATCACCTAGAGAAGAAGTTTATGGTTACCCGCGCTGGAGCAAAGACGATGGAGCTCCGCCGTGAGCGGGCGGCGAAGATTGCCCTGGACAACAAGCTGCTTGTTGGCCGCATGCGTCGGATTTTGACGCACAGCGTCCCGGTTTGGGAAGATTCCGGGGCTCTGGGAGCAGGGAGCGCTATCAGGGTTGATCACCTCAGCGTTTTGAGACCAGAGAGCACGAGAAGGAAGAAGAAGGTGCCAACCAACACTGTCACAACAACTGAAGGGGGACCGGAGACGGGAGAGACCAGCTTGGATGGTGTTGACATCGACCTCGGGATGAGCGCAACGATGACGACCAATGAGCTGAACGAGCAACGTGACGACCTAGCCCCGCTCGACTACAGTGCTGATTTTGGGGACAGTTTTGACTTAGACAAGTCCAATATTCTGGACAGGAGCGCCAACAACCTGGAGACCAGTAATCTGAGTGTACAATTCAAGGACGTGCCCGCTTCTAAATTGGAGGAGAGCTTTGCGACCGCCCCGGTCGGTAATCCTAGCAGCGGCACTAACATTCCTATGAAGAGCAACATCCGTCCAACCAGCGCAAAATCATTAGAAGACAAAAAGTCCCACCAAATATCCCAAATGAACACCACCAACAACTCCACCAACAACAAAAGTGGAGGGAGAAATTTTGATCTGCCTCTGGATCGTCCTCGTCCGAACACTGCTGGCGGATCCCCATCAAAGAAACTGGTGTCCGATTTAATCTCATCCGACGCCCGTCCCCGCAGTGCTGCCACTGCTCCCCTCTTTGGGCGTTCACGTCCACGCACTGCTTCCAACGCCAGTGGGAACAAAATTCGCCCAAGCACCGGCCAACGGCGAAGTTCTGTTGTGAGCAGCAAGACTGGCCAGGCGCGCCTCCGGGAGGCTGAGAAAATCGCCCGGGAAAATGAGAAAATTGTGAGAAACATGAGCGAGATTGGTGCGTACTACAGCAACAAAGAGTGGTCAGACTCACGCAAGTCTCAGATGGAGAGAATGGCTCGTCACACCCGGCACAAAAAAAAGCTGTCTGTAGTAAGCCAGGTGAAGAAGGAGGGGCTGCGGGACATGTTTGCCTTCGCCCGGGAGAATAGGGACAAGATCGATCAGTGGGAAGTTGATCTCGCCCGTCGAATTAAAGAGCAGAGTGTCCTCCGTGTCACCGAGACGCCGGAAGAATACCGTCGCCGAGTCGCCAAAGAGAAGCGCAATGAGCGCATCGCGCGGAAAGAGGCGATCGCAAAGAAGAGAGAAATCGAAGAATTAGCCAATAGGAGGGAATCAGCAGTTGAACAATTCTCAGAGGTGTCACATCGACAGTCAGCCTCAATCAAGGGCACAGCCGCAGCGGCGAGCAAATTCCACAACATTTTGGTGAAGAACGAGCAAAGAAGGCTCGAAAATTCCAAATTCCTCAAGTTGGTAGCGTCGGCTGCATCGAATGAATGTCGCCGTCTTATAGAGAACAAGCACAAAGTTCAACCTGAGAGGCGTCAGTCCTTGACGACACTCAACAAGGAAGTCACAGAGAGTGAGGGGATTGAGCTCATCCGGAAGACAGTATTACAAAACAAGCAAGACATGGCATTGCAATTGGAAATTGATCGGCAAATCAATGCTAAAGGAGTTGGTGGATCGAAGTATGACGGTGTCGTATCAACTCACTCTGATTTCCTTGAACAAACTCTGAAGTACATTGCAGAGAGAAAAGTGGGCGAGGAGGATGTAATTGGCGCCGCTCTTCTTGAAAACTTTGAGGAGTTGGAAGAGAGCAGGAACGAACAGGATGATAAATCAAAAGTGGACAAAGGAGCCCCAATGCGCAACTTTCGGAAGTCATTTGACGGCATAATTACGAGTTTGAATGGCAGTAAAAGCGGCAGAGGAGACGAGGCATTGGCAATCCCTCCTTTTATCGACAAGGAGGCCATCCGCTTGAACGTTATCGAGAAGAGGATTGGAGATGTGGAAGTTGACTGGACTAAGCGTAGCGTCGAGGCCAAGGTTGTGGCAAAAGCACAAGGAGAGAATGTCATCGTCAAAGTCAGGGGAATCTTTCGAGTGGGAGGAAAGGGGGAGCAAATCCTCAAGCTCGTGAAGAAGCTGCCCATGCTTTGCCTCGGTGACTGGGATAAGGGGGTACAATACAGCAAGAAGCTCGTGGCTAGGCTCGAGATCGTAAGGGAGGAGAGTCTGGGAGAGGAAGTTGGTGCCAAGAAAGAGTGGAATGACAGGCTTGTCGTCGGAGAGGTGGGGTTATTGTGAATCTTCACTCTGTGCACTTGATTCCGGAGATGAGATGGTGGATACATTTATTTTGACGTAACTGATTTGTTAAAGTAATTGTTAATTATCGTATGCTAGAGTTTCTTTGAAAGTGATGAAACTTATATATATAATTCATCGTTGTTTGTTTGTTAGTTCGTTTTCCTTCTTTCGGCGCCATCTGCTGCCCTTGAAGCCACAAGTAGAACAAACATACTATAATAAGGATGAAATTCACTACTGCTGCTTTAATTCTCGCCCCTCTCGTCGTAGCAGATGACCAGTGTTCCGTTGGTGCCTCCGATCGATATGATTGCGGACAGATATCTTCGAATCAAACTTCATGTGAAGGTAAGTGGGAAGACGAAAAACTGGTTCATTGTGCTAGCAAGAGAGGATATTGTCAAGTTTTTTTTTCAAGGGGCGGACAAAAAAATTTGACATTGGCCGACAAGATTCTAACAAATAATTTCATTTGTCCACTTCTCACAGCATCCGGCTGCTGCTGGTCTCCTCTGGACGACGGGGTGAGTGGTCCTTGGTGTTTTTTCAAGAAAGGCGACGAGCCCAAGAGCTGCTTCGTCCCCGTCAACTCCACAGACACCTCTCCCTTCACTTCCGACGAAATCGACACCATGAAAGGCTACTTCACGGCAAACATAAACGTCGAGCAAGTCGGTGCTGTCGTGGCAGCTCCCGATAACGATACACCTGGAGGCAGTTATTATTTCCACTGGATGCGAGATGGAGCGCTAACAATGCACGCGTACCAAATCATCACCCCGACAACTGACGAGTCGTACCAAACCACGATGGAATCGTACATAACGTGGGTGCTCGGTCGCCAGGCCCTGTCTTCAGTCAACGACGAGGTGGATGTCCGCGTTGAGCCCAAGTTTATGATCCCTTCTGGCGATGTGTTCGACGGAGGGTGGTGTCGTCCTCAAAACGATGGACCGGGTCTTAGGGCTATCGCCCTCATTACTTACGCGAATTCCGGCGTTCCTAGTGACGATTACGTCAAAGATTCCGTTTGGAAGGCGGTGAAGGATGACCTCGATTGGATCGTAGATGGGTGGGATACTATGACGTGTGATCTTTGGGAGGAGATCAGGTCGGATGACCTGTTCTGGAACCGCGTCACGATGAAGAAGGCCTTGACGATCGGCGCGGAATTCGCTTCATCTATGGGAGACAGTGCCTCCTCTGCATCGTATACCTCCATTGCATCGAAAATCGACGACAACCTCGACACCCACTGGACCGGTTCTTTCGTCCAGGAGGACTCAAACCGCCAGAAAGACGGCGCTGTTTTCATTGGGTTCAACAACGGGTACACCGATTCCGACAGTAAGTACGCCCCAACGTCCCAGGAGGTCGCCTCGACCATCGCCACCCTTGTGAAATCCTTCTGCCAGGAGTACGGCATCAACGCCCTCGATAAGACGAATAACGTACCCGGGGTACTCATCGGGCGCTATCCTGGCGATACTTACGCGAACGGAAACCCGTGGGTACTCACCACCGCCGCACTAGGACAACTGCTTTACCGCGCAGCGTCGTACACTCTCTCCAACGGCCTGCCCTCTGCCGACGCTCTGGGATATTTCACCGAAGGTTTGAATTTGTCCTTCTCCGACTCTAGTGACGCATCTTCCGTCGCGGCCACCCTCGCCGCGGCGGGGGATTCGGTCATGCTTAGAATTAAGGAGCATGTTAAGGATGATGGAGGACATCTGGATGAGCAGATTGATAGGGATACGGGGAAGCAGTTGAGCGCCAAGGATTTGACCTGGAGTTATGCGGAGGTTTTGTTGGCTATGGATGCCAGGGATAAGTATCTTGATCAGGCAAAGAATTGAGGAGGGGTCGAAGGCACGGAACTTAGACACACACACACGCAGAGCACACGCAAACACAGCACATAAGCATTAGCAAAAGCACAACACAGCACACTCCACACCTTCCATTTTTCACCCACAACATCACACACAACAACAAACCAGTCCATTTTTTTCCATCTAGGGCCGATTTTTCTTGGCGTCCGGGAACACTATTCTGTAAATAGAGGTTACGTAAAGCGGCGCAAAAAGGCAATTAATACGAAAGAGAAAGAGGTTGAGGAAATTTATTATAACACAAACCGAACATCCCCGGTGTTTAAAGCCTAAATGTATTCCTCCCGTTCATCAATAACCATCCCCTCGACTCCTTCCACCACATCCTCCTCTCCATCCTCTTCATTATCGCCAACCATAACCAACCTGGGACAGATATCTTCATCATCATACCGTATCCTCCCGTTGTGGTAGTTTGGTTTTAATGAGGGTAAGGGGTTGAGGATGAAGAGCATTAATCCCTCCTCCTCCCCATCACCGTCAGAACTAGAAGAATCCGAATTATCATCATCATCACCCCATGTCGCACCATCACAAACGAACTTCAACATCGTCGGCTGTCTCTCGACATCGACCATGTTACTCTTCACTAAGATATCATCAATTCTATTCTCCGACCCCTCCGCGGTAAATTCACCAGGAGGAAACACCAGTTGTTCCAACGTGCTCAGAATCTCCTCCCCACCCCTCTCATCAACGTCAGCAGTATTCCGAGGAAAAATACCCCGTCCCGGCCCGGACTTCAAGTTCGTAAAACCCTGAAGAGAGGGAACCACATTGTACCAACAGTTCACCATGAATGTAATTCTCTTCTCCCCTCCTGCTCCTTGTTTCTGTTTCTGCTGCGCGCCGCGTTTCTCGAACTTCTTCTTCCCCCCCTTTATCACCCCCCTCAATCCCGCATCATCAGGGACGCCATGCAAAAACCGCCCATCAAACCTAACATGTCTCCCCCCCACACCACCATCGCTAATCACCCATTCTTCTATTGGTTTATCCTGGGGGTCGAAATATGTGTGGTCAAATATTACTGTTGGGGATATTGAGGTGTTGGTTGAGGTGTTGGTTGAGGTGTTGGTTGAGGTGTTGGTTGAGGTGTTGGTTGAGGTGTTGGTTTCGTGACTACTGTTGGAGTTGGAGGAGGGAAGGTAAGTTACTGTCGACACATGAGGAAACGACCCGACACTAAAATCCTTGGCCAGGGATTCGTCCTTGTCATAATGAAGATCGATAGCTCTTGATTTCGATGAACTGCTTGTCTGTTCATCCTCCATATCAAAATCGCCCCCTCGGTCATCAGAGTTTAAAGTGTCCTTAACCTGAACCCACCACTCTGCCCCGCTAATTGCCGGATCTATACTGACATCGGGGTTGTTCTTCTTATACTCAGAAGTGTGGAATAAATAAACTGACCGCGCAAGACGCTCCAGCGCCGTTAGAGATGATGATGATGATGATGATGCGGTGTGACATAATTCGGGGAGGAAGTACGTTTCCTTCGTCACTTCCACTAATTTTTTACACTCCATTCTTAGAGATTCGACTGTTTTCGTTGCTAACAACGGAGGGTACGTGTAGGAACGGTATCCCATGGGATTCCCAAAGACTTTGACGTTGGATTCACGGGAGGGGTAGGATGCGGGGTTCGGGAGCAGTGGGACTGCAGATGGTAGGTTTGGTAGAGCCACCTTACTCGCTTCTAATAGTACACAGCACGAAGAAGTATTATTATTACTATTACCACCATTACCACCATTACAACCTTCACCGCAGTCACAATAACTCTCCACGATACCCACATACTGAAGACTGCAGTTCATGTGGCATGTCTGGGCGCAGGATTCGCATACGCATACTACCACTGGGGGCGCCTCACCACTATTGTCCACAGTGGTAGAGGGAGGGGGGAGACAGGTGTGGCAGATGTAGGTTGGTTGAGGGTATGCCATGTCTTTAGTGAGGGGACGGGTACAGAATGGGCCAGGGGGACTTTCACAATCAGCACCGTCATCGGCGCCAGCAGCGTTAGCGCCGGATATAAAGTTCGACATAGTAGATCTTAACGATATGATAACGATAAGGACTCGAGTATATTGGGATCAAAAGAGAAAACAAGGTGACTTCTATGGTGGGTCAAATGGATGCACTCTTCCCGTGAGTAAAACAATAAAACTTCGGTCAGGGGGTTGTGTTTATTATCGACGTCTTTCAACGATTTATAATGAAATTACGGTCTATAACCGTGGAGAAATTCGGGATCAAAGTCCACAGCCACCCCCGGCGCCGTTCCTCGTAAAAATTCGACTATCCCTACTATTTATCGACTTAAATCATTGATTTTCCCTGATACTCGATAGAAACTCGATAGAAACTCACATCAGAATTAAGAACAAAAAACCCCGAAAAATAAGAGCAAAAACAACGCAACTATTTTTGTTCTCTTGCTGCGTTGTTAAGAGCCACTCTCTCCACTTTTCACTCAAGCAGACAAAGAATGGGAGGAAAGGAGGCAAAAGAGCGACGCAAAGCTCAGCGCCTCGCTGCGCGAGAAGCTGCAGAATCGAAATCACTGACTCCTTCCTCGACCACCTCCAACTCGAAATCACCTCCGAGGACCAAGCCCAAGAAGCCCAAACATTTGAAACGCAAGCTCGCAACCGCGAGTAGTACGGACGCGAAGAAGTCAATTTTGGATCAGATGAGTCATTTGAAGAAGAAGAAGCTGAAGTCGCATGATATGTTTGAGAAGAAGGTTAGGAAGATTGTTGAGGATGATGGTGGGGATGGTGGGAAGGGAGGGTGGGATAGGGAGTATTTTAAGAGGATTGTCAAGAAGGGGTGCAAGGAGCCGAAGATTATCGATTTGATGAAGGCGAGGGCGAAGGAGGGGAAGGGAGGAGAGGAGCAGCAACGTGATGCTATGAATGTTAACGAGGGGAAAATGAAAATGAACGACGGCAATAGTGAGGAGAATATTAATGACGATGACGATAAAGGGCACGATAAAGGGCACATTAAAGTGGACTTTAAAAGAGACAGCGAATCTGAATCACCCGATTCGGACTCTGACGGCTCTGACTGTAGCGACAGTGCAGAAGAGCAGAAGCCATCTTCGAAAAACAACGAAGCAAAACAAAACTCGGAACAGAAATCTACTCTCTCTTCTGACTCCGACTCCGACTCCGACTCCGACTCCGACTCCGACTCCAACTCCGACTCCGACTCCGACTCCGACTCCGACTCCGACTCCGACTCCGACTCCGACTCCGACTCCGACTCGGAAGATGAAAAGACTCCCAGTCGCAGTCGTGGCAACAAAAATAAGAAGCGCAAGCAGGAGCTTTCTGCCGCAGCGCTCCAGAAGGCCCGTGAAGAAGAGCTTGAAAAAGAACGGAAGGCGAAGGAGAGGGAGGAGAAAAAGAGAATAAGGGAGGAGAAGGAGAAGGAGAGACTATCGAAAATAGCTCAAGAAGAGGGCGACAAAGATAGGAAAGAGGGGGGAAACCAACCGTCAACGTCATCGTCATCGTCAATGTCAACGAGTAAAAGACATTGCATCGGCCGGAAACCTGTCACTGATTTCACAGTAAACGAATGGTACACCGGAACGGTGAAATACGTGAAAGATTTCGGTCTCTTTGCCGATATTGGTTCTCACTCCGACGCGTTTGTCCACGTCTCACGAGTTCGCGACGGGTTCATTGACGATATTCACTCCATTGTCAAGGATGGGGACGAGGTGAAGTTAAGGATTGTGGAGATTGATAGGGCGAAGAAGAGACTCACTGGGAGTATGCAGAGCGAGGCGATGATTGAGGAGGAGAAGAAAAGCATGGAGGCGATGAAAGAGAGGAAGAATTTGAAGAAGAAGGGGAACAAGACGAGCAAGACGAGCAAGACATCTGCGACATCTGCCCCCAAGGTATCCACTGCGGAACAAGCTGATGTCACAACGGACCAGATTAAAATATCACCGCCGCCAAGGCGCTCGGCGCCGAAGAGTAACTCTAATTCCACCGGGAATAACCAGGATGCGGCTCTTTCGAGACAAGAGGAAAAGCGACAGGCAAAGATCGCGAGGAGGGCTGCCAGGAGAGCGGAAGCCGAGGGACAGTGAGTGGTCTCTGCGGGCGACAGGATGTTTTTTTGGTCGATTATTATAATAAACGATTGCATCGTTTATTGTTTAATTAGAAAATTAGGGATTTTTAGGAGAGACGAGAGAATCATAGATATTTTTGACAAGCATACAAACATAAAGCATTGAAAAATCAAATCAGCCTTTTGAAATCGAAGAAGCAAGTCACACCCTCAGCCTACGATACGTTATCATTGACAAGGAAACCTTTAATACTACCGAAATTTCGTTAATTCAATAGATATCTGCATTGCTAAGTAAATCTTCACTTGACTTTCCAGAAAGTCTGGGTGCCTCCCATCCCCTCCCCCATGTCTTTGCACTCGATGGATGACGCCGCGTCCGCCCACATCTCTGCAGTTTCTGACCTGAAGACGAAGACATCTCTTCTGATCGAGACACAGGGCATTCCTGTTAACTCCACAAGTCCTTCAGAGCATGTCAGAGACATTGCCGACTCCACAATTGCTATTGTGCAGAGGGCCAATGAACGACGAAAGACCCAGCCGTCAATACCGATTCCGGACACGGCGATCAAGGGAGGCAAGCGCGGGAGTGCCGAAGAAGACATATTTATGGGCAAAACTGTTGTTGACAAGAGTGAGATTTATGCCCTCCAGAAGCAAAAACTGAAAGCTATTTCGCTAGCCTTGGACTACAGAAAACGGATGATAGAATCACAGAAGGAGCTTGAGAATTATAAAAAGAGCATCCGCGATGAAGTTGACGCGGCGATGAAAAAAACGCTGAGAGAAATTCTATCCAAAGGCGTGTTGAGGCTGAATATGGAGCGATCAAAGAATGACTCCTTAACGGCAGGTTTGTTAGACATAAAGAGCAATAGCAAAGATGTTGCCGTTGCATTTTCGGAGCTCAAGAGGACTAGCGAGGATCAAATTGAGATGGCAAGGCACTCGATTGCTGAGGGGAAGAATGGGGTGCTGATTGCTTTCCTCGGGGACTTGGAGGAGCGAACAAATTATGCGGAGCATCTAAAGGAACAGTTGGAAGAGGAGAGGGCAAGTGTTGGTCGTCTTGAGATGGAGAAGATTTGTTTCGAGGAGGAGAAACAACGTTTGAAGGAGGCTTTCGCCCTGCAACTAGTTGAGTTAGAAAGAGACGCGGTGGCAAGGACTAAGGATGAAGTGCAGGTTGAAGAACTGAAAAAATTTCAAAGGGCACTCGAAACCACGGGGATATCTCTGAAAAAGCATGCAACGTATCCCAAGAAAAAGTGGTCGTTTAAGAATTTCAAGCTCACGTCAACCTTCCTTAGCTGGGACGATTCAAAGAAATTTTCGCTCTCTCCGCCGACTGTTGTCAACAGGGTGGCACAAAACGGGGACGACAAGTGCTTCGAACTTGGAAATCCAGAAAGGAGAATGCTTCTTGAGTGTGACAGCAGTTTCGGTGCAGATACTTATTGCAAATTTTTTCAGAAAATCGTAGAAAATATAGCGTGCATGTAGGCAAAAAACAATAACAGCGTTTTACCATTTTAGAAAAAGCGGATGCTTCTTGTGACCACGTTTTGCAGCAGTTTTTACCAATTTGGACAAAGTAGTGGCGGGCCATGTTCGTTGTATCCAATTTACAAGCTGCGCATTGCACTGTGTGTTAGAGAGAGTTGCATCAATTGCGCTCATAAATTGAAACTCCTCACCTTGCTAGGCAGATGTCCATTTGGATTTACAAATGCAACTAAATCGATGGCAGTATGACCATTTTCTAAGCTCCGAAAGCGCCACACTGTCCCCTCCGTCCAACTCCGGACGCAACCCTTACAGACTGGCCACCTTACATCGTCCTCCACCGACTCATACCGCATTTCCAATTTCTTTGCAAAGTTGTTCTTCTTCACCTTCCTTCGGATTAAGAGCTCGCGGTCCGCTATGAAGCCGAGACCGAGCATGATACGGTAGCGTTGGAGAAGAGTACCATCGAGATTCACCGCGTCGAATTCCGATACTGAATGGAGATCTTTAACCCATTCTGAATAAGTAACAAACAGCAGTAATAAACAGCGCGTTCACACAAGGTTGGAAAGGGTTAGATTCCAATTATGGGAGCCCTTTATAGCGTCTTGCATTTATCACGTGTAAGACCTGAGATATTACCCGATTTGGCTGAATCTCCTTCACATAAAATATGAATACCATCACCCCGGGTAGCAGCACCCTCCACCAGAATAACCCTAACTTACCTTTACTTCTATTGATGTTGAGCAAAACGTCCATAATGTATCCCACGTGCAAATTGACTATTATCGTTCCCCGTAGCGGCGTAATTTTCCCCGGCGCATTTTTCCCCACATAATCATAGAGCATCACGCCGTTCACTTCCCCCCTTTCTTTCCAATCCTTATCCTTAAAATTGAAGTCATTATCCCCAACAACGATACCAGAATTTCCTAATCCAAACTCTCCGAACCATCCTCCTACGAAATACGCCAGCAGGGCGATAAAACATACACGAGAAAGGCGTTGTCTGCGGATTTGAGAGTACGTGGAGACAGGGATGAAGCGATGCTCTTCATTGTCCAAAGCGTGTTTCTTTGGGGTAGGACGAGGACGATTAGGCCGAGACGATTCCATCGGCCACACTCAGTAACGAAATGGCACGTGATGCAGAAGGTTTAAGTGTAATATTGAAAGATTTTGCAAACAAACTCAGCAGCTTCATGCTACCTAAAAAAAAGAAATCTTAAGACAAGGAAGATACATTTGTTTTTTCGGGACCCCCCAGTGTGTACTCTTGTAGATCAGAAGTGATCATAAGCGTAAAGCGAGGTATCAGGTTTTTTTAACCTGTTCTTGAAGTAAGAATTTCTCCGACGCAACCATGGTATTCAACTATGCAATGACACCAAGCGCCATGTCATTTACAGCCGCTCGTGACTTTTGCTCTTCCCATTTCTCAGGCGGACACCTTGCCACCGTCTCATCCCAGCAAATATCTCAGCAGCTCATGTCATTGAGTGAGTCTGAGGGGCACAATTGCTTCTCCGGTTGGATCGGGTTTTCAGATATGACACGTGAAGGTACTTGGGTGTGGGACTCCATGTCTGACACCGACTATACACATTGGATGGAAGGAGAGCCAAACAACATGGAGGATTCCGGCCGGCCTGTAAATGAAGACGGACCTGACCTTTGCATGACTACAGGGCCATGGGACGAAGACGACTGGGAAGACTGGGAAGGTACCGGTCAAGATTGCGCTTACATCGGCTGGAACTGCTATTTTGGTGGATTGGAGGTGAATGGTAACACCCACCGTTGGGACGACTTGAATTGCGGCGCGAAATTGTATGGATTTTGCGAATACGAAGAAAGCGACGGCAACGGCGATAGGGGCCGGCGTTTGTTATCATCCGACAACAGCGCCTGTGAAACCGGAGAAGGGTGGCAGGAGTACCAGGGCCGCTGCTTCAAATCTGTTGGTTCTTCCATGAATATGGCTGCATGTCTAGAAAGATGCGCCTGTGAGGGTGCAACTCTCGCCTGCCCTTGGAACGGGCGCACCAACGATTTTTTTCAAAACGAACTAATGGAAAATGATTTTGCATGGTTGGGTATCACAGACCAGATCGAGAGGGGGAAGTGGCAGTGCGTAAGCTACGATACTCCTGACGAGATAAGCTGGGATAAATTTCTATCCGAGGAGGAGGAAGAAGAAGTTGAAGAGGAATGGGAAACTCATGAAATTTTCATGAGTTGCGCCACCATCATGGAGGATGGAGGCGATTGGTTGAAGATGCCATGTGACAGCAGCAGGTTAGCAGGGGAGTTCGATGGCGAAATTGATTGCCTCTGCCAAAAGGGGCCCACTAAACGCGAAGTTGTCAGCTTTTTCAGTAAAGTACTGGATGATAATGGTTGGGAGGAAGACTGGGAGAGAGAGTGGGAAGAGGAGGTGAGTTTACGACCCGCGTTGTCTGTTTGATGATGATGATGTTTATCTCAGTATCTCTCAATCTAATTCGGTTGTCCTTCCAATCCTTCAGTGGGAGTGGGAAGACGATGACTGGAGGGGGAAGGGAAAGGGTCGAAGAGGATTTGACGACGATGACGCCAAGGGTGCCCTGGGTGCCCTTATTTTCTTTTTCTTTTTCATTTTGGCTGTGTTTATCATTTTTGGCTGTGTTTGTTTGAAAATGTATCGTTCCCACCTCTCTGCAAAAGTGGAAATAGCTCGAATCACGAGCGGGAAGAACATGCAACAGCAGGTACAGCAGGTAGAAATGTCAACTTTTAGTCGACCACCCCAGCATCAAGCCCAGCAGCAGTTCTCACAACAGATCCAACATCGTTCTGGCAACGAGGTAATCTTGGGAGGAGAGCGTAGACAGTCGCATAGCCCAATGTTGACAAGCACAAGTACGAGTGTGACGCCAGCTGGAACCACCGCCACTATACCGCCTAGCAGCGTGACGGGATCGACGAATTATCAGCAGCTACCGGATTTCCCCTACGCTAAAGCTGAATATGCCGGTAGTTAAGGGTTAGGGCAGGAAGAGTTATTCTGGGGGTTGGCTTCCATAGAGATGATATTTTCGTCTCTATGGAAGAGTGTGCTTTGTGAACTAAGTGCGTTGATAGAATTAGAAGAAGATTGTGTTTGTTGTCCTTGGCGCTGTGTGTTGTGTGGTAAACATTTTCTACTCTTTTTTTT
>Ga0209714_1000717_pt1 | contig 19120 bp, 10 predicted proteins | sample COGITO_mtgs_1104_5_FD_185517 | JGI IMG/M metagenome (GOLD analysis project Ga0209714, IMG submission 185517) | Pelagic marine microbial communities from North Sea - COGITO_mtgs_110414 (SPAdes) (version 2) | ecosystem: Environmental > Aquatic > Marine > Epipelagic ...
TTTGTCGTTCTCGTTCTCCGAGGAGGAGGAACACCGCGGACGCGCCCGGAAACGATGGAGAAAAGCGCGGTGGTGAGAGCAACAGCGCATGTGGTATTCTGCGTTTAGATATGAATTTCCGCCATTTTATGACGCTTCTGACGAGACATTCACCCTCGTCGTCTTTCGTTTTCGACGTCAATTGGAGGAGGAAAAGGAACGGGAGGAAAAAGAACGACGATGCGGTCCACGCGTCGTCGTCTTTAGTCTCGTCGTTTACGTCATCAGCCGACGACCAAGAACATCGTCGTCATCATCAACGCGAGCAAAGAGGATTCCGGGGAAAGAATACAGTTACGACTGCTTTGAGTGACAAGAACAAGGTGGACGTGTTCGTGTTCATCGATTGCGATAACGTCCGGCCGAGATTTAGTGCGAGTGACGAGGAGGCAGCGGCGCAAAGGTTTTTGCACGCGTTCCATCGCGCGGCGAGTTGTTACGGCGACGTGGTCTCTCTTTCTTTATACGGGAACGAGAAGACTTTTGGAGAGGAAGTTCAAGGCGATGTAAAGCGAGGAGGAGGCGAAGAAGACGAAGGAGAAGGAGAAGAAGGAGGATGGACGCGTGCGAGGACGAACGAGAGGAATACGAAGAAAAAGAGTTTAGGTGAAGCGTTGGAATCCGTTCGAATTTTAGGCTCGCGCGTCCGCGTCGTGCGAACGCAAAGTCGACGAAAACAAAGCGCGGATATTCGATGCGTGTCGGACGTGGTCGACGCGATGCGCAAAAGCGCTGATAATGAAACCACCACCACCACCGAAAAGCTTCGCCTCGCGTTTATCGTGTCGAAAGACGCCGGGTTGTTGAAAGAAGCGGCGTCTCCGTATGTTAGAAAAAGAGGGGACGTGGTTATCTGCGGCGACTTTATAAATAACGTAGGCATGAGGGAGATTGACTCTCACCCGATCGAGGACGCGTATCGCGAAGTGGTAGAGAAGAAGATTGGCTGGTCGAGCGGCGTGAAAATAAAAGGCAAACCAGGATCAGAAGCACTCGCGATAGGCTCGCGATTGGTGTCGTGGAAAGACGAGAGCGTGTGGTTTTACGCGAAAAGCGATGAGGACGTTGAAAAAAGAAGGAGAAAAAGCAACGCGCCGAGAAAGGCGGCGAGAAAACGGCGGGAGGACCCGTATTTATTCATGATTCCTGGACCTTCGTCGAGTGAAAAAGAAATGGAAGAGAAAGAGAAGGACGAACGGTTTTATCAAAACTGCGTTCGATACCTTCCCTCGTCAATCCAAACTGAAATGCGCGACATCATCGACGCGTATTGCCGTCGTCGTCGTAGAAACGTCGATACCGCCGCTAACGAAAACAACAACACCGTTTTCCTCTCCAAACTCTTACGACGAGAAGCGAAAAGAAAACTTCTCCCGGTTCGCTCCAACGCCTGTTTCGCGTCCGCGTCCGACGTTCTCGTGTACTTCGACGCCGGTCCGAAGTTAGGCGCGGTGTTCGGTAAGTGGCTCGAAAACGGCGACTTGGAGATGTTATGGTGGTAAACTAGAATTTAATTGAGTAAAGAGTCTTATAAGGAAAAAATTCGTCACTTCAGAAGCAAAAATGTTCGCGTCTTCTCTCGCGCAGTTTTCGTCTTCGCTTCATCTCCGGCGCACGTCTTCGTCTTTGTCGTCGTCGTCTTCGTCAAAAGTCGGTCTCGTTTTTGCCGCGAATAACAGCAACGACGACGTTAATAAAGACAACAACACCTCCGACGATGAATCGATTGCCGCCATCGAGCGTCGCTTAAAGAACTCCAAGAACAAAGTCAAACTGACCAGTAAAGAGAAGCAAGAGCGAGATTCTGGGTTTCCGAAGACGAACGATGCGAAGAAAGGTCGTCCGGCGACGTTGTTCGACGATTTAGGGATGAAACGATCGTTCCCCACACCCGGGGCGAACGGGATGTTGAGCATGTGGGAGGGAGATCCGGAGAATTGGGAGAAGATGGAACCTTTGAAAAAACTGTGGGTGGTGTGGTCGGGGGAGAAAGGATGGATGTATTGGATGAACCAAGGGAGCTTATACGGCGCGGCGTTTATCGCGTTCTTGTGGGTGTGTTTTAGATTCATCGGGCCGATTTTGGGATTGTACGAATTGAAGTAAAACTTTTACGAAAGCCGTTATTCGTCGTCGTCGCTCCTATTACTACTCCTACTTCTACTCCTCCTACTCCTACCGCTATCATCATCGCTGCTACTACGACTACTACTACCACTTCTTTGTCTGTTTGTGTTTGTGTTCTCTTCTTCTTCTTTTCCCTCCTCTGAGCTTCGTAAACATCGCTCTTCTCGTTTACACAAATCTTTGAACTCTTTCGTCAATTTTAAGTACTCTTTCCTCTTCTCGATGTGCTCGCGTTGGTCTTCCGCTAACAACTCTTCCGCGCGTTTTTCGTTCATTTTTTTCCTCTCCGCGTTGTCGGCAGTTTTCGAAACCGCGGAGGAGATGTCTCGCAACGAGTCTCGCAAGCTTTCCTTCCCGATTTTCGTGTCCAATAAGTGGAGCTGTTCTTTGACGGAAGTTAAGAGACTGATTTCCTTCGCCGCGTGTTCGCTTCGTTTCGCCAGGGAATTGTACAACGCGAATTGTCTTTTCGTTTCGCGAAGTTTACGCGTGACGGCGTTTTTGAGCTCTCGGAATCTCGTTTCGTACTGCGCGAGCTCGGCAGAGTGCGGGACGTCGTCTAACCGTCTCGATAAGATGGCGTTTTTTTTGCTCCGTTTCGCGAGTTCGTTGACGCGCTTGTCGCGTTTTTCCTTTTCTTTCGCGTATTGCGCGGACGTTTCCGCGATTTTAGCGAGTTCGCCGGTCTGTTCGCGCTCTTCTTCGATGGATGTCACCTTCGCTTTCAAAACTTTCAATTCCTTCTTGCACGTCTTACGAAACAACGCCTCTTCTTTCTTCAGCGAGGCTCTGCGTCTGGCCATGTTCGCCAACGCGTCCACGAGTTGCTTTTGCGCCGGGTCCGTGACGCTCTTTTCGAGTTCTACTCTTTTTGCAATTACTGTTTCGTTCTCTTTCCTTGCGTTTTCGTACGCGTCCTTCGCTCGTTTTGTTTCCAATTCCGCCTCGTCCATTTCTTCTCTCTTCGAGTCCAATTTGCGCTTTTCCGCCTCCAACCGTCTCGCGACGGCGCGCGTGGAGCGTTCAATGCGCAGTATTTTCCCAGCCGCACCAGATAACCCGGCGAAAGACGTCGACGCACCACCACCACTACCACCATCTGAAGTATCAAAGTCGTCGCCGAACGCATTCATCGCTTTCGCAATCTCCCATCCTTTCATCTTCACCAACAACTCGGCCACCGAGTTCGAGGACACGTTGCTGGCGTTTTCATCGTTTTCATCGTTCTTCACCAAATATTCCGAAAGCATACGTTTCAACTTGGCCTCTTCGCGTTGGGCAAGTTCCTCCTCGCTTAACACCGCATCTTCTTCCTCTGCTGTCATCGTCGTCGAACCTCCGTCCTTCTCCTCGCCTCTGTTTTTCGCCGCGGCCCTCGCCATCATCGACGACCCTCCTCCTCGAGCGTCGTACAACCTACTCTTCCCGTTCACGCGATGACCAAACTCCATGAGGCACCCGTTCCTAATCTTCTCCTCCCCTTCTCGCTCTAAATCTCTGTTCGCGTTCGATTCCGCGGCTCTCCTAAACGTCCTCGTGTTGTTCTTCGTAACGCTCTCGCGTAAGAACAAACTCTGCAATCGAGACCGCCTAATCCGCCCAGATTGACGACGCGTTTCGCCAAATAGACTACCACCACCACCGCGTTCCCATTCTCCCTCTTTGTCTTCTTTAACTACTACTTTTTCTCCCGCGAGTACCATCGCTCGTTTCGTCAGCCATTGCACCACCGGGAACACTTTCTCCGAATCCAACCCGCAAATCTGGTGCGCTCTCAGAGGTAAAGGGCACCCGAGTTCACCGATCCCTCGTTCCACCTCTTCGCAGAGTTTCAGTTTTTCTCCCATCGTCATCGTTTTCTCCTCCTCTTTTCCTCGCTTACTCTTCTTGATCTTCACGCCGACGTCCCATCGACACCGTTGCAAGAGGAAAACGAATCCAAACAAGAGATGGTCAAAGCGAGTGTTTTTCTTCGCACTGTGACTCTCACTGGTCCACTGAAAGTGCGAACCGACGGAGAGCAAGTCGAAGACGTCCTCGAGCGTCCGCTCTTCTCGGTCTTCTTCCAACGCGTTCTCCTTCATGTCTTTAATGACGTTGAAAATTCTGAAGCCAATTCGCCATTTTTACGCGCGCGCGAATACACAAATGCGCGAAGAGAATACTCCTAAAGAAGGAGAGGAAACCCTCCACTTCTCCTCTCTCGCGCACCGAAAAGTATTCGCACACATTCGTAAGCACCCGAATTCGGACGTTTCCGGAGCTTTACTCGTTCGCGAGGACGACAAAGACAACGCGTTTATTGAAGATGCAATCCCGCTGTTCCACTCCGAGTCGGGAAACGTTTCCGTCTTGAATGAAATCGCGCTGACGCATATCCAGAAGTACGCGAATACGAGTCACCCAATTGGTACAATGCGCGTGGGAGGGTTATATTTCGCGAACGGGAATTTATGCGCGGGGGTGTTGCCAGATCGCGCGCAAGGATTGGCCGAAGCGGTTGGGGGTGGTGCAAGAAACGGAATTCGATGTGTCCTCCTCGAACCGACCGCGTTTGACGCGGAGACGAAGAACGTTTCCACGAGCAAGAGTAGTAGCCCGTTCAGGGTCTTCAAGTCGAACAACAACAACGCGAACAACGTGAACTTTGAATTGAAAGAGCAAGACAAAGGGACTGTCAAAGTCGTTCTCGCGCCGCCGCTCGACGACCTCGACGCCGCTTCGACGAATACGAATACGAAGGACGTCTGTGACTTTGACGACCATTTCGACGACGTCGGTAAAGACTGGAGGAACGCATCCTTTTCGTAGAGAGATATAGATATAGACTACCGCGCCGCGCTATAGATTTGTGTATATTTAGTTTATATATATAGTTTAGCTACTGTTTCTTATTATTATACTTTGTTCGCTATCTCGCTCTTTCCCTCCGGATGTGTTTTGCTCTCGATCGAAATCAGAGACATTACACACTCGCGTTTCTTCTCCTTCTTCTCTCTCTAATGCTCCCCAGATTGTTGCGCTTTGAAATGTCTATATTCCGTCGGCCAAACGGTCACGTACGCCGTCGCGAACACCGCCCCCATCGCGTGGTACACCGGCGCAATCGATCCCGTTTGGATGTACTTTTCCCTATACTCTTTGGAATATCTCTGGAAATTCTCGATCGCGTTCTCTTTGGTGATTGTTTTTTTAAGGAACTCCGGGACCTCTTTCACTTTGAGAGAGCCGAGTTGACGGAAGAACGCGGACATTTTTCGTGGTGGTGATGGTGTTGTCTCTTTCTTGGGAAAGAGAGCGAGACAACGCGTCGGAGTTTTGAGGATCAGTTCTATTTGTGGGATTTTCGTTCAAAAAGAGTAAAGTAGTGTGTGTTCGAGTGACGCGTGCGCTCTCTTTAATTCTTATCTATGCGTAAGTAGTATCTAGTCGAGAGCGTTTTGCGTAAAATGCTCAAATCATCCTCACTTCTGTTTCTTCGCGGCTTCCTGTTTCTTTCTCTCTTTCCAACTCTGCGGACGAATTAAACTCGTCAGCGCTATCAACGCGACGGACAAGACGTGAATGAACCAATACATTCCATTCCACGCTCGGACGCTTTCCTTGAACTCGACCAAATGAAACGCCGGGGTCAAATAGAGCAAACCAAGGTGCGTCTGCGCTAAGCTAAACAGTTTCCAATATTTTACGAATCGTTCGGACATGTAGTCGCGTTGCCATTTGTACGTTTTGCGCGCGCAGTAAATGATCAACGCCGTCGAGGAGAAGAACATCCAGTACCCGGCACTGAGACCGTGCCAGATGCCGGAGACTAATTGCGTGAGAAGAAGTTCGACTAACCCAGCCTTTCGATTTTTATCACCGCTTCTGCGCACTCGGAATCGGTGGATGCGATCGTAGCAGTAATGTCGGAGCCAAATCCCGGTGCGAATGTTCCAATGCGCGGGAATTTCCGCAAACGTGTTTGCAAAATCCACACCAAACGGATGGACGTTCGTCATCGCATTCCACTCTTCCGGTCCTTCTCTGCCGGTGATTGATTTCTCCGCGTTGATCCCGTTATACGCCAACCCGCACGCGGCGGCTGAAGCGTCCGCAAACATCCACACGAAATAGTACTTATACTTCCCCGCCGCGCCCGCTACGTACACCGTCTTCAACTTTTCCCACAACGACATCATCTCCCATTCGTTTCCGTTGGAAAACACCTCTTGCAAGCTCACGATGTTGGCCAAATATAAGTGCAAACCCAAACATATCATCGCGCCTATAAATCTTTGCATCGTCAACACCATCCAAGTTCTCGGCCATCCTCTCGCGTAGTGCGTCAACTTATTCCTCGGCGAGTTCGGGTCAAAAATACCTTCCTCTCTTAACCACATTCTAAACGTTTTAAACTCCAACGTCGGTCCGGAAACCAACGTGCACGGAAACATGCACCACGCCAAATACTCCAGCGTCTTTGGCGCTTCGGAGAGTTCGTGTTCTTTCATAAAAGACGATTTCTCCTCGTCTTTTAATTCGTAATCCTCGAAGTTCATCGCGCAACTCGTCGTCTTCAAACACAGCACCATCAACAACCCGGTGATGTCAATGTTCCCTCGTTTCCACTCGCCGCCGCTATCCGCGCTGTAGTGGATGTACACCAGGTACCCGAACGACCAGAGGAACGTTACAAACCCGACGCCGATTCGTTTTCGTCTTTCGCTCTTGGTCTTCGAATCTCCCGCTTTCGTGCTGCTCGTGAGTTTAAGTAAACATAAACTCGGCAATGAAAGGTAAAACGCGTGCACGGTTGTCTTCCCGAACGTCATCAAGGAAATCATCGTTCCCGAGACAAGGCTTAACAGTGCTTTTCGTTGAAACTGAGATCCTTTTCTGTCTCCACCTTGAATCGTGCGAAACAGCACCCCGAGTGGTAATCCCGAGAACAACGCCACGGTGAAAAGAATCGTCCCGCGAGGTAATCCGGACCGTAAGGAAAGATGGTGGAGCACGTACAGGCGAAGTTTGACGATTTGTGAGACGTGCGCTTCGAGGAACTCGAGGATGTTCATCGAGATCATCATCAACGCATCGATCATCCTCCGAGCGAGGAGGGAATACGTACTCTCTGGGGAAAGAAGTGAAGCCATTTGAGATACGTTTTATCCTCATTTTTCCCATCATCTCAGAACACGATACGATGCATCACCGGGCGACTTTGACGACGTCGTCTTCGACGTTCGCGAGGACAAGTAGCGGTAGCAGTAGTGGGAGGCGTTTGAGACGATCAGTGCGTTCTTTTTTGGCGTTCTGTGACGGGGTAGAGGTACACCAAAAGGGAGTCTCAGGGGGGAAATTCGTATCTTTTCGAACGGGGAGACGGATGAATGCGAGCAACTTAAACGCCATCGGGAAAGGCACGAAGCGCATAACAACACACGCAAAACAAGAAAAAGACAAACTCGCTCGCGATACCATCGATTTATCGAAACGAAAAATCGGTCCCGGAAAAGAAGCGCCGGTGAAAGTCACGTTCCTCGGCGCGAACGATTCCTCAGTCACCGTGGATTGCCCCACGGATCAGTACGTGTTAGACGCCGCGCTCGAAGCCGGATTGGAACTTCCATTTACCTGTCGAGGAGGCATCTGCGGCGCGTGCGTGGCAAAATGCGTCTCCGGAGCAACCGACCAATCGGATATCACGGACTTAGAGTTCACTTTAGACGAGGATGAACAGAAGGAAGGGTTGACGTTGTTATGCATGGCGTACCCCGTGGGCGATTGCGTCATCGAGACGCAAAGCGATTGGGGCATGCGAGTGGGCGAGTGGAAAGGCGCGACTGGGGAGATTTTAGGACGAGACCCGACCAAGTTAATGGACGATGATCCGAATAGGATTGGTTTGTAATGGTTTATTAAATAACAACACGATGTGTAAATGCTACGTCTCGCTCTCGTACCCGCGCGTTCTGTCTCGTTTTGCCTTGAAAACGTCACAATTCGGCACTCGAATTCGCCCGCAAAAACACCAACACGTCACGCGACGCATGCAGAAAAAGCACTTTTTCTCGTCGTCGTCGTAAAAGATGTGGCCCTCTCGAGGAGGCGGAGGAGGAGGAAATACGAACGCCCCGTACTCTCCGTTCGAGGATGATTCCAACGAGAAATCCTACGCCGCGAAGTTGTACACCAAGAAGAAGAAGAAGAATTACACCAACAACGGTTTACTCTTTAACGGATATAATAACAACACGAACAACAACAACAACAACAACAGAAAAGGAGTGAAAATCATCGGCGGCGTGTTACTCCTGATGACGATTTTGAGAGTGTTTTGGTCGTCGCGTTTGAGTGCGACGAATACTACGAATAGGACGAGTGGTTTTAGGCACGTGGATAAATACGACAGAGAAGGGAACGCGAAGTCGATGATGGACGGCGGAAACGGCGTCGTCGTCGATGGGAATAACGAGTATTACGATGTGAACAACGATTCAGACGATTCAGACGGGAAGAAGACAAAGAAGACAAAGAAGAATCTGTGGTCGCGAGCGACGAACGACGCTCCGCGCTCGTCTCGCGTATCTTCGCAAAAAGTAGCCGCGAATTTAGTCATCGATCATCTCGGTCGCGCGTTAGCGCCGATGATATCGAAATACGTGGATATAGATGAAGACGGCGCGGTGGACGCGAACGAGTTGGAACGATTCGCGGAGAGAGTCGGCGGGGTTGAAAATGTCGGGAAAGGGTTCACGAGCGCGGTTTTAGCGGCGTTGACGGCGACGTGGGGGGACGCGGAGAGCGGTGGACAGCATAATCGGCCGATTGAGAAAACGCCGTGCGCGTTGGAGTTTAATCGAGGGTTGAGTACTGGGGCGGAGTTAGAGGTGACTTCGGACGTGCAGTTTAAAGGGGTGAAGCCGTTTTGCGTCGAGGCGTGGGTGAAACCGAGCGACGCGGAAACCACTCGGAATGGGTTTCAAGGGTACGGTGGCGCGATATTCGCGAAGAAGATGAGCGACGAGATGCACCCAGACGACGACGAAACCGACGTGTTGTTAATGGACGAAGACCAGAAAAAAGGAGGGAAGAACGTCGGACGAGGCCAGTTTACGTTTGCGTTGGACGACGCCGGAGGTTTAACGTTTATGAGAGAAACCGGCTTGACGACCGCGTTACGATCGAAAAGACACTTGAAACCAAACTCCTACACGCACGTCGCCGCCTCTTACGGGTTTGGCGACGCGTCCATATTCATAAACGGCACGTTAGACGCGACGAGGAAAGAAGGCGCGATTTTACGCGGCGACGACGTGACGCCGCTCACGATTGGAATGTTGTTAGATAGAAAAGGCCGCTCGAGGTTAGGTTTCACCGGAACCATCCAAGAAGTCCGCCTGTGGAACCGACCGTGCGACAAAGAGTCCATGAAACGGTACTACGAGCGTCGATTAGTCGGATGGGAACCTGGACTCACCGCATATTGGCCCATGAACGATTGTTTCGGTAAAATTTTAGCGGAGAAGCGAGGCGAATACCGAGGACGCGTGACCGGCAGAGCCGCGTGGAGAAGAAACGGACACCATTTAATGACCGACGACGACATCGAACTGTGCAAACACCTCGCCAAAGGCGTCATCGATGAAAGCTTAGCCTGATTTTATTGAGAGAATAATGAGATTTTTGTTAGTATTACTTGACTACTTCTACTCTATTGCTACTAACTCCTTTGACACCTTTTGAAAAAAACAGGAATTTAAAAAAAGTTCTCTTCATATACCTACTTCTAAACCCTAATTCAATTACCCCTACACTTCTCCTTCATAATACGACGTGTCTATTCACCGCGACATACTCGCCGCGCATACGCGATGACGATGTCAATGTGAACAACAAAACGGCAACGACAGGTTGCTCCGTTCTCTCTCTTCAAGAGAGAAGAACAAGTGGGTGCCTATTAACCCTAAACCATGTAAAATCCTCCTCTATCGTCCAACGTGCGACCGAATGGATTTACAACGACCAAAAAGTAACAACAAAAAAGAGCGAGAATAAAATAATAGTGTTATTATTAGTTTGCGCGCGACGCTCTACTGCAATAAACTCACGCGCGCACGCCGTAGTGTCACACACACACACGACGCGTTCAAACAACAACGCGTATTAGTATTACGAAGAAGGAAAGTCAATGGGCACGTATATATTTCAAGCCGAGGTGTTTCTCTCTCTCTGTGGTATGTGGATAAGAAGACTCGATGTCTTCTTCTCTCGCCGTGCACAGACACACGCGGGAGCGCGAGTAAGCGAAACGAGTCGGCGGGCGCGAAACGCCCTCTCGCACGAGCTACGCTACCCCACAAAATAAACGAGAGAGAGAGACGAAGAAACCGGGCAGCGATTGGATGCGAGATGTGCTTTCTTTTTTAAATATTACTCGTAGTACGCGCGCGATGAGCGCGTTTGTTTACGTTAACCAACTCGGATCGCCTTTAGGTATTATCCCGTACGGATTTAACGCGACGTGCGAGGTGAAATAATGCGTCTTAATGTCCCACATGTTGGTCGCTTTTCGAAACGCCGGCATCGCGTATAACCGTTTCACGTACGCGCTGATGTTCTTATACTCGCGAATGCATTTTTTGTTCGTTTTAAAGTACACGACGTACACCTCGTCGAATCGAACTAACGTTTGGAACACCCGAACGTCGATTTCGGTGACCTCGTCGTCGCTCACCAAAAACTTCATCTTCGAACGCTCGAGAACGCTTTCCAATCTCTCCAAACCTTCGTATAACTCTTCCACGGCTTCCTCGTACGCCTCTTGCGTCCGCGCGAACCCACACTTATAGACGCCGTTATTAATCGCGCGATACGTCCACTCGTTCATCTCGTCAATCTCTTTTCGCTTACTCTCCGGGTACAAATCTAACGTCGCGTTCTTCGCGAGCGGTTGAAACCGCGCGTTCAAATCTCGAATAATCTCGCTGCTCTCGTTGTTCACGATTCGCTTTTCAGTTTGATCGTACAAGATTGGTACCGTAAACGGACCTTTGTACGAATTGTCGTGCTCTTCGTAGAAATCTCGGATGGAATAAAACTCCGTCTTCTTCGTCTTCTTCGGGTCCTTCCTCGTGTGATACTCTTGCACCTCGAATTTCGCGCTTTCAATCCCGGACAAATGTTGAATCCATCGACAGTTCTCGTTGGGAAAAACCCACCCGGCGTGTCCATCATCTTCATCCGTATCCTCCTCGTCCTCTTTTCCTCTTTTTCTTCTCGTTTTCTGCCACGTCGGGTGCACGATGTCCACCTCGATTCCATCGTCCAATCCTTTCAGATAGAGGACGGAAAGACATCGCGTCGCCCACGGGCAGGCGTAGGAAACGATGAGTTTGTATCGTTTTTTTTCCGAAACCCCGATATCTGAAACAATGCGGTCTCGGAAACTGGATTCGTTCCGCGCGAACCTGCCTTTCCGGTCGACGGCGGCGACTGCCGTGTGTCGTTCTCCGTCGTTGGTCATATTTGGTTGTGACGAACACGCCGCTCGAAAGTTTTCCAATTAATTTCAACGAACGCTTCTTCATTCTCTTTCGCGCGCGAAAGAGAGAACGAGTGACTACATACTTCTGCGAGAAAAACAACTTCACGATGACGACGCGCGCTGCACTTCTGAGGAGGATGACGACGACAAAAACGACCAACACCATCACGGCCGCGCGGTATTGTTGTTCATGTTTTCTCAACGCGAACACCCATCATCATCACGGGAACAACAGGAAACGAAGTAAAAGAGGACGACGAACACTCGCGTCGTTTACGTCGGATACCACGACTACGACGACTACGACGAATGCACCGTTGCGAATTGTAAGCTGGAACGTCAACGGATTACGCGGAACGATGAAAAAACACCCACACTTCGTGAAAGATTTATACGAGAAGACGAGATTTGACATCTTGTGCGTGCAAGAGACAAAGATGCAAGAAGGGAACGTAGGGGAAATGGTAGCGGTAATCGAGGACGACGAGGATGAAAATGATGATGATAAGGGACCAGGAGGCCTGCATCATAATCAAAACGATCAATTAGCGGCGTACTTTTCATGTTCAACAGCGAGGAAAGGGTACTCGGGCGTGGCCATGATCACTCGTCCAGATGTGAAGTTTACGTCAAAACCGCGCGAAGGGTTTCACCAACGCGCGTTAGACGAGGCGGATTTCGAAAAGACGGAGGAAAACTTGGAGGCGTTTCATTTGTTCAATCGAGAAGGGCGGGTGATGACGTGCGAGCTCGAGAAAGCGGTGATTATAAACACGTACGTTCCGAACAGCGGCGAAGGGTTGAAACGGTTGAGGGAAAGAATCGAGGTTTGGGAGCCGGCGATGAAAGCGCACGTCTCGTGTTTGAGGGAAGATATGATGAAAGAAGAAGAAGAGAAAGCGATCGTTTGGGTGGGGGATTTCAACGTCGCGCACGAGAAGCGCGATTTATGGGGAAATTGGACGCAAAACGAAACGAGCGCCGGGTTCACGCCGGAGGAACGCCTCGCGTTTTCAAACCAACTCAAAGACTTACGTTTAACCGACTCGTTCCGATATCGACACCCAACCGCGGACGACAAGTTCACGTATTGGTCATACAGAGCCAAAAGCCGAGAGCGAAATCGCGGCTGGCGCATTGATTACGCCTTGGTCAGCGACACTATGAAAGAAAATATCAAAGACGCGTTCATCGTCTCCGACTTTCTCGGAAGCGACCATTGTCCGTTAGGCGTTGAACTTCGCGTGTGATGATGAAAATTGACGACGCGCGTTCAATAGTATTCAATCGTCTGTGTCATCATCCCGTCTTCGTCGTTCGTTCGTTCGTTAAAAGAGAGTTTCGCTCGAAAGCGATATAACGAGATGATACAGACTTAGCGTTATTATTTTGTATAGACTTATTTCATACGTAGCCTTCTTCGCGTAGAATACACGCAGTAGTCCTCCTTCACGCAAATTTGAATTTTCCTCACTTTTGTCTGTCGTTGAAACTCCTTTTAACGCTCTCGTTTGTCTTCTTTTCTTTCTCGCTCTTCCTTTAAGAGAGCTACGAGGACGACCAAGAAGCGATGAGAAGCGATGATGACAACGAAAAGGACACCAACGCGTCGTTTTTGTCGGGAGAGACTTTGAAAACATCGACGACGACGACGCGGAGAGATGCGTTTTTACATCGTCGGAACAAAGAGCTGTTTGTTGTTGAATGCGCGCGACGTTTTGTGAACAACGCGAAATCGACGAGTCGTGCGAACAAAGATTCTACAAAAGACGACGACGATGCAAAGGTATCATCCATTTCGTCGTCGTCTCGAGGAGGCGGAGATGATGGCGACGACGACGATATCTTCTTCTTCGACGCGATGTATAGTTCTGTGCACGAATCGGTGCAAAGATTGCTCGAGAGCGAGACGAGAGTGCAAAGTTTGCGAAGGAAACATCATCAGAGCGCGAGTAGCAGCAGCAACGACGATACCAGCTTCAGCGGTGCGGCGTTCGCGTTGGAAACGACGACGCCACCTGTGAAAAAGAGAGGCGATGGGAAAAGGAGCATGCTTCCGCAAATCGACGACTGCGCGCAGTTTCCGAGCTTGAGTTCGTCGCCGGTTGTCGCGACGACGCCGTTGGCGAAGAAATTGGGCGGGATGAGTTTGAATGGCAGCAGTAATAACAACATAAACGGAGCGTTGCCGTCGCCGAGGAGAGTGACGCCGTCGCCCGTATCGAATGGTGGTCCCGGAAGTGTGGAACGAGCGGCTTCACCGCCGGTAGTTTCGCCTTCTTCTTCGCAACAGCAACAGCAACAGCAACAACTTCCGAGGAGTCAAAGCGGCGGCGTCGTAGGTGCACCGAGACGGATTCAACCGTCTCTGCTCTCTGGTTCATCAAATTCGAGTAATAGCAATACTTTCACGAATAAACAGCTGTCGCCGGTGCAGCAGCAGCAACATCAACAACAACATCAACAGAAGCGGATTCAACCAACCGCTGCAAAAAGCAACAACAACAACAACAACATTAACAACGAAGCGTCAGTCGAAACTCCTGAATATATCTTGGACTTGGCAAAAGCGTACGCGTTTGCGCTCGAGTGGTTCCATAACGGTGATATTGAAAAGTCCATCGTAGATGTTCTCAAAATGCTCTCGATTTCTCCGGATGCGTTTCCGTTTGGCGTTAGTCCGGGCAAGGAAGCAGAAGAAGAGTTTGAAATTTTCCCATCCGGCGTGTTCGTTCGTAAATTTGCCGCGCTCGTTTTAGCCAACGCCGGGACGCTTCCGTTTTCTCTCGGTCCAACAGCACTGGAGGCATTATCTGAATCTGAAGCGGTAAAAGCGCACGCGCCAATGTTGGCGCAAGAGTGCGCAAACTTTCTCTCCGCGCTCGCAGCGTCTGCAACAACCGTAACAAAAATATACGACGACGCGACACCTTCGGCTTCATCGCGAAAAAGAAACAACAAACGCGGAGAAACAGATAATGGCAGAGGGGGAGCCGTCGGTACACGCGCAGATGTAAGTTCGGTTCGTAATCCAAGCAATAAATTTGGATTAGTGTCCAGAGCGAACGCGCACGCTCGCGAGAAATGGCGCGACCAACTCGTCGCTTTGCTCTCCCCGGATGCCAAATTCAACGCGTCTTCGTTCATGGCATCGACTGGTGCAACTGGCGCGCCGCCGTCTAAATATTATCACCAGAACGCCGCGAACGCGTTCGCGAGAAAGTGCAGAGAAGTTTTCGATTCGGCAAAATCTAAAGAAGACGCCAGATGGCTCGCGGATGTTTTCGTACGAAAAATGTTGAAAAGTGCCGGCGAAGGCGAAACTGAGGAAGATATCGGAGCCGCAGTGTCGGCGGCGAAACTATCGGCGTTGCGAGAGCGTTTGATGGGTGGAGGTGGAGTCAGTACTAGTGCTGGCGCGCAACATCAAAATCCTCAACGTCATAACAACACGCACGCGAATGGAAGAAGTAGTAGTAGTTTAGGCAGAGGTAGTAATAGTATTTTAGGCGGAGGTAGAGGAGTCCATCAAGGAAGAGGAGGAGGAGGAGCGGGTGGAAGAGGTGGAGGAAGAGGGAATCATCACGTTGCACCGACACCACTCGCTTTGCATCAGCAACAAAGTAACGAAACATCCTCATCGACGACGACGACGACGACGACTACGCAAGAATCATCGTTCGCGGCAATGTTTCAGCCAGCTTTTCGACCGTACGTGTGCGTATTGGAAACGGCAGATTCCGCTCGTTTCTCCGCCGCGGTGTCTCGGTCACTCGCGGATGCGCTCAAAGCGCTCGATAACAATTACGCCGCGTCCGTGCGTAAAGGCAAAGGAGAAGATGGAGTGAGCGAAGGAGGTGAAGAAGTGGACGATATTTTGCGTTCGTTCGGGGTGAACCCGAAAGATTTCACCGCTCGCGCTCTCGCGGCAAAGTGTTGCGGCAAATTTCTTGGTCTTTTACGATTTTGCTTAGACGGTTACTCTTCGATCGTCGCTTTCGACGGATTACCTACAATAGAACTTTGCGTGGAGAGCTTGCGCATTGCAACTGCCGAAAACGAGCTCATGCTCACTCTCCCGTGGGTATCGGAGTATGTGAAATTCACGCCGTGGGAAGACACGGAAGAAGCGACTTTAGTGTTTTCTTCGAAAGGCTTCGTCGATTTAACGTCATGGTTCCGTTCGGCTTCGAAAAGTGCAAAGCTGTGCATAGTTAATACTAGTAATGGAAGTAATGGTGCAACTGGTTCTGCGCCATCTCGGTCTCTTCGATCTGTCGAGGACGTTTCATTGATATCGGCGGTGAGCGTTCGCATGATTCGACATCTCGTTCGAGAAACGCTCCATTTCAAGGCGCCAACGACGACTGCGAAGTCGTTGGAGTACGCAAAGTTAGCTTCAACGTCGCAGTCGCATCCCGCGGGACCCGTGCCGAAAGCATTCCTCGCAAACGCTTTCGACAAAGTAAAAATTTCAGTGGAAGAGAATGACGTGCTCGCGGAGTGGGGGTCTAATTCCGCAGCGGGCGGACATGATTTTACGCCAAACGTCATCGACGATTCCTTGTTGCAAAAATTGATTGGCGTTGACGTCGAGAGATGCATCACGGCGTTGCGAAACGACGACGCGATATCAAATCGATGGAGCCAGGAAGAAATCGAATCCATTGAGAGTCAAATTAGTACGCATCAAGCGGCGGCAATTTTACCGTCGAAGCAAGAACAAGTACGCAAAGGAGAAGACGAAGGAGACCGACACCGGGTCGTTCCAGTTCCCGTTCGAAAGATTGCGCCCGTCTCGGCGACTGCACTTTCGTCTGCTTCGCCTCCTACGAAGATTACATCCACAAAAATGGCGGCGCTCGAAACGAGTCCATCGTTGCCGTCCGTACCGTCCTCGTCTACGGCGAATCCAACTCGAAGTTTACAACGCGCGTTTCTCGCGGCGAATCCTCGACACAAAAATATCGTCGACTTTACCGTCGACGCCGCGGTATTAGCTTCGGTGGACCACGCGGTGCGACACGAAATACCAAACGCGTTGAAGTGCGTCTCGGAGACGCTCGATAACGCGTGCAGACTAGCTGCGACTGTTTCCGCGGCTGAACAGAAAAGATTATTTATGAATACGAATACGGAGCACATTACGCAGAAGAAGAAAATGGCCAAACCAACGCTGGAAGATGCGTGGAGTTCGGCATTTGAGACTGCAATTGAACGCGCGACGATGTTAGCTCTTCGAGAAATTGGAGGCGTCATCGAGAAAAGAGCTGCGGACGATGCGGCGAAAAGAGCCGGCGCGGCTGCAGCCGCGTTGTTACGCGAACCCTCGGACGACGACGACGACGGCGACGACAAGAATGATGGCAAGATGAAAAAGAAGTCGAGAGCGCCTCTGTCTCCGGAAGCCTCTGCATCTGCAGCTGTCGCCAGAGATGCTGCCAGACAATCCGCCACGGAACGCTCTAGGTTATCGGCACCGTTCGAGCTTCGCAAAGCCATCGTTGATGAGGCGTCGCGAAAATTGCGCGTGGCGCTGAAAAATCTCTCGAGCGACGAACGAGGAGAAGACGGGGAAGACGAGGAGGAAGAAGAAGAAAACAATTCGGTCGTTCAAAGAGAGAGGAAGAACACCAACCCCCCATCGGCGATGATTATCAATACTAATGAAAAGGAGACATGCGACGAAAACGACGAAAACGACGAAAACTTAGTCGCCGACGTCCAATCAGCGGCTTTGAGCGCCATCGCGAGAGCTTTATCCGAAGCGCAAGGTTGGGCGCCAGGATCACTCTTGGCAGTATCGCGAGAACTTGCAAACGCTCGAAACCCAGGCGACGAAGTAGGTGCCAAAGAACTCGCGAGGATGTGCGAGAACTGTTCGAATTCAATTCGTTCCGTGTTGGCGTTGGATGAGAGTTGGAGAGACGCGCTGTTCGCGTCGCAGCAGCAACAAAAGCAAAACGCGGCGGCAGTCTTGTCTTCGTCGTCCGCTATGTCGCCATCAGACGCGGCACTCGGGCCGAACGCCTTATCGACTGCTGCGGCACTGCTCGCAAAACCGTCCGATGCGCCCGGAAAAGCGTTCAAGAAGAACGCAGAAGCTGGTCGACCGAGAGACACGTTGGCGAGAGCCTTGTGCGCGCTCGCTCGCGCTTCCATGGCGCTCTTCTTAGCGCCTCCGCAACCGGCGTTGATTAAGCCCGACCGACACGGTGGCGTCTCTCTTTCGAGCGCGTTAGTTTCTTCTGCGGCTGCGAGCAGTGGTGCAGATAACAACAGCTCGAACAGTAACGCCGCATCGGGTGGTAACACGGACGGTACGAAGCAAAATATCGGGTGGGGCGTCTCTCGCGACGGCGTGTGCGAATCCGTTCGTTTGGCCGTCTTGAACGCCTTCGCGCTGGCGTCTCCGATTTTGGAAACTTTGGACGCCTTCGCTCCACCCGACGCGATTAGCGTCTGGAACGAAGTCTGCGGCGAACTCCTCTTCCCGAAGAACTGGATTCCAGTCTTGAGAGTGTTCCCGCATTCGCCATTCGCGCAACTTCGAATCGAAACCATCGTCTGCGACGTGTTCGCTTCGGTTCCCGACGGCAAAGCCGCGACGCTCCGTTTAAAAAAGTTTCTCGAGACGCAGTTTGCTTTCTCTTCCAGCGAAGCGCCGCCTTCGGCACCTAATAAAACGACAATCAACGCCATGGGCACCTCCCTCCTCCTCCGCTTCCTCGTCAAACTTCTCGACGCTCGAATCGAACGATACCGAGAGGAAGAAGACAAAGAAGAAGAAGACAAAGAAGAAGAAGACAAAGAAGAAGAAGAAAAAAAGGCATCCTTCTCGAGAAAAAGGGACAAACTTCGACGACTCGAAGACGAACTGAAAGGTTGGGAGAAAATTCTCCCTTCGGCGCGCTTCGTCTCTCGAGACGGCCCGAACGCTCGCGCGCCTCATTTCGCGAGTAAGATCGAACGAAGGATTTTCGAGTTTTCGAAAATTATTCTTTCTTTGAAAGAGTGAGTCCTCCTCTTCTCCTTCTTCTCTGATGAAACCATCATTGTCATCGTCATCATCCTCAGCATCCTCTTTTGTCGATGAAAATGTTCATTGAAATAAAAATGTGAGTAAAGGAGAAAAATCGCCTCAAAAAGGTGACGTGTCATATCTACTAACTAATCTTTACCACAAATATGTTTACCACGACTACTACTTCGACCACACCAATCACCACGCAAAAGAGGACGACTCGTGAGCGAAACAATCGCGCTGTCGTCGTGACGAAATCGTTTTGGAAGAAAGAAGCGCCGCCTCCTCCGCCTCCGCCTCCGGCAAAGAAGAAAGGATTGTTTGGGAATTTCCAAAAGCCATCGGGTGATGTTTCCCCGGCTCAAGGAAAGACGAACACCGTGAAAGACGTGGAATACGCG
>Ga0209714_1000725_pt1 | contig 18988 bp, 7 predicted proteins | sample COGITO_mtgs_1104_5_FD_185517 | JGI IMG/M metagenome (GOLD analysis project Ga0209714, IMG submission 185517) | Pelagic marine microbial communities from North Sea - COGITO_mtgs_110414 (SPAdes) (version 2) | ecosystem: Environmental > Aquatic > Marine > Epipelagic ...
ACTAAAACTATAAACCAACTACAATTTATTTTAATGTTTAAATCAAGTGTGCAACAATATACATTAATTTATTCATTAAATAGTTTATTTTATAAATTAGTAATAGAATCTAATATGAAATCTATAATTGATGAAATACTTAAAGAATTAGATACTATGGTATTAAGTAATAATTCAAATACAATTAAATTTAAAAATCCTACTAAATTATTTAAAATAGTTAGTAATACTATTTTAGATATAGAAGATTATAAACTAATATTTTCATATAATCCAACATTATTAATAAAAATAAAAAACACTAAAACTGAAGACATTATAAATATATCTAATTATTATAATACTGAATTATTATATTTGAAAGAAAGTATTAAACTTATAAACTTATATAATAAAAAAGCAATTAAATATGATAGATATAAAAATGAAGCACAGACATTTACTAATGAAAATAAAAAATGTAATATAATAGAACAATTTAAATCAGACAAACTTAATTGTGTATATAAAAATATTAATGATTGTGGATATGATTTTTGGGAATTTTTTAATATTGAAAAAAACCATTTAATAATAAATGTAGTTCCAAATAGTGAAAGTATGGATACTCCATATTTAGGTAATTTTATGGATTTGGATGGTAATAAAACACAAATATTAAAAATGTTAAATGAAATAGTAACACTATATTTAAATAATAATAATATGTGTTTTCTTCACACAACAATTACAATACAAAATAATATTTTACATTTTCATGTAGTAAAAAAAACAGATAATTATAATAGAGAGTTTTCAAATCAAGAAAATCAAGTGTTTATATTACAAGCTTTACATATAAATACAATTATAACTAATATTAAAAATAATAAATTATATTATAAAAATATAGATTATAATAAATTAAAAACATACTAATTAAAGTTAAATATAATATAAATATAATATAATATAATATTAAAATGTTATATACCACATCTATTTTAAATGATAAATATTTTAACACATATTTTAATAGATTTAATTTATCATATTCTAAATTTAATGTAATAAATACATATATATTATATAATTATAATGTATTTAATAAAATATGTAATATAAATATTATTGACCATAATAAACAAATATATAGTGATATTATTAGTATTAATCAAACTTTTAAAAAAAAAAATGTAATATTTAACTTTAAAAATACAAATTTTAATTACTTAATAGTTAATAATATTACTTATAAAAAAAAAAATAAATATTTAGTTATATCAAATTATCCGTCGGTTTTAAATAATATTTTATTAGAAAATAAAAATATAGATACAATATTATTTTTTAAAAATATAAAAAAAAATAAAATAATTGAAAAAATACAAAACAAATTTATTTTAGATCTTAAAAATAAACATAATATTGTATATAATTATTTTCTAAATGATAAAGAAAAATATTTAAATTTTCTTATAAATTTAAAAAATAAAGATAAATATAAAAAATATGATTTTATCTCTTGTAATATTGGATATATAACAGGATTAGGTTTAACAGCAAGTTATAAAATGATGTTAGAAATACCTAATATAATATCTACAATTGCTATGGCTCTTAAAAATATTGCTAAAAATGGCACTCTCTTATTATTCTGGACAATAGTAAATATTAATGTACCAGTAATTAAAAAAATATTAGAACTATTAGTATATGGATTTAAAAATGTTGAAATAATCGATAATGATATTAATCAAAATTTATTAATAGGTGTTCCAGAATATTATATAAAGTGTTCTGGATATAAAGATAATATATCTAATGATTTAATTAATAAATTATTAGATATTGCTATAGAAACTGTAGAATATACGTATGATATATGTGATGTATTAGATTATTATGATGATTATACAGAAAAGAACCCTAATCACTCTCTATTTTATAATAAACAAGAAACAGAAGATAAAACAAAAGATGAAACTACAAAAACAAGTCTAACTAAAAAAGTATCTCGTCAATCATCATCTCATTCTCTTACCAGAAAATCATCATCTTATTCTACAAATACAAAAAAAAACATTACCCCAATCTATTATATCGAAGATATAAATATACCAGAATTAGATAAAATAATGAAAGACAACCATCTACAATTTGAAGTCACACAACTTATGAATAAATTAGAAAGTATATTTGTTGGTTATTTTAAAATGGTTAATAATCTAATTCTAAATGCTATTACAAAAGATAAAAATGGTAATCTAGTAGTAAAAAAAGAAGCCATGATCCAGAAAGATATTACAAATTTAACAAAATTAATCACTATGTTTGAATATAATAAATTACCATACAATAAACACGCATTAAACGTTGTTTTAAATAAACAAGACGAAATATTAGACCATTTTTATTCATTAGATACACCAGTTAATCAAAAATTAATAAAATATGAAGATAGAACATCAAAAATGCTTGTAAAACATGCGTTAGAGTATTTTAATGATTATAATACAGATTCAAAACTACAATCAAAACTACAATCAAAATCACAATCTAAATTACAATCTAAATCTTCCGAAATTGATATGATTAATGAGTATTATAATAGAATTAAAATTGCTTTACAAGTTAAACATAATTTATTGAGTGATATTAGTGATGAAAAAACCGAACATAAAACACCACACCGTGTTGACTCTATAGTACACGATTTTGCTGGTGGATTATGTGATTATTTAAATAATAAATATAAAACATTACCTATAGAAATTAGTGATTCATTTGTAAAATTATGGGAAATATTATCGCAATTTAATCTTATACCTGAAAAAACACAATCACTCAAAGTATTACATCTTTGTGAAGCACCAGGTCAAATGATATTATGTGTTAAATATTGGATAGAAAGTAAATGTCCTAATTTAAGTATGGATAATTATGAATGGATGGCGAATACATTAAACCCTTATGAAGCACAAAATAGATATAGATTTAATAAAGATGTATCTAAAGATATGTATGGTTTAATTAAGCATAATTATGATAAATGGTTATGGGGTTATGATAATACAGGTGATATTACTAAACCTAATGTCATTAAATCTATTAAAGATGATATAAAGAAAAAATGGACTAATAAAGAAAAACTCGATTTAGTTATAAGTGATGGTAGTATATCATTTACAAATAATGATAAATTAACAATACAAAAACTCGATTTTGCACAAGTAATAGCAGTTTTGGCTTGTAGTAGTATTGGTAGCGATTGTTGTATTAAACATTTTATACCTTATGTTAATCTTGAAGACCCTAATTTAAATTTAAATAAAAATAATACTAATGATAAAAATTATAGTAAAATACTTAATGAAAGTATTACAGAAGATGGAGATTTATTTATTAGTTATTTATATTTATATTATATATCATTTGATTCTATAAGTTTATATAAACCTAATAGCAGTAAGTCTAATACAAGTGAATTTTATGTTGTTGGTAAAGGATTTAAAGGGATAGAAGAAGACTATCTAGATAGTTTACTTAAAATAATAGATAACTTTCAATTAAATAATACTCTTATTGATAAAAATAAAATACCTAAAACATTTTTATCTCAAATAAAGAATTTTCTTGAAAATATGAGTAATACTAATATATTAACTATTGAAAAAGAGAATTTATTATTAACTTGTTATAAAAATAATGAAGATAATAATAAAAAAGTTAATAAAATATTAAAATGTGATAATTTTTTTGAGAAAAAGAAAATTGATAGTATAACACTACCTAAATACAAAGAATGGATTAAAATATTTAATTTTCAATAAATAGATAATTTATTATTTATGTTTTTTTATTATTAAGTTTTTATTAATTTTTATTTTTTGTAATTTTATTATATTTTAATAGTATAATTTTATATATTACTATAAATTATATATTATAAATAGTATTAAATATTAAAATGACTAAAACTAAATATATTAAAAATCTTAAAAAACTTAAAAATACTATAAAAAATAATCGAATAAGTAATGGTAATAAAAGTAAGAAAAAAAGCAAAACATTTAAAAATAAGAAAATAAAGAAAACAAATTTATTAAGAGGTGGGACTCCAAATCCATTTGGACCATTACATGTTACCAACAATGATACTGAAAATACTTTATCATCAACACACACAAAAATTACTAATCCTAATCCTAATACTACTATTCATATTTCTACTCCTACTAATCCTAATTTAACAGGTTTTATTCATAATTTATCACTAACACTTAAAGAAGCAAGAAATTCATTTCTACAATTTGAAACTCAAATATATCGCGAAACATTATATTTAAAACTAATGCCAGATGTATTAAGTATTGATAAATTACAATATTATATAAATAATAATAAAATTAGTATAACTAAACAAGGTGTAAATAATTATTTACAATTAAATGAAAATACATTTAGTTTAGAAGTATTAAAATCATTTTATTCTAGAACTGGAAATCAAGAAGGGAGTAATTTAATAGATGTGTATGAAAGTGTAGATATTGATAAAGAAATATATACAGAAACTAGAATAAATCATATTTATGAAGAAAATTTAGCCAATTTATTAGAACAAGAACTATTTTTAATATATGTAAAACAAACTAATAGTAACCCAGAACTAGAACATTATTCTATAATTCAAGAAGATATTAAATGGTTAAAAGAAATTACTGATGATTTAAATAATACAGTATCTGTTTCTCCTGCTTCTCAAACTAAAAATATAGAATTATTTCTAAATAATAAAACAGATGAAAAAAAACAAATTAAATTCAATAGTATTGATTTAGATGTACATAATTTAGAGCATTTACTATTTGAAGATAAAGATGGTAATGGAGAAAAAATGATAATTGATGGTGAAGAATATGTTATTATTGGTTATCCAGACCAAGTTATGAAATCATATTTAGATTTTTTAAAAAATAAACTAGTAAAAGAAGAATTTAATCAAATTTATAAAGACCATAAAGATAATTTTATGACATATATGGCTGAATTACATAATTTTATATATAGTTCATCCCCAGACAAACAAATAACCACGAAACCTATGGAAACATTAAAAGATGAAATACATAAATTTTATGGTTATGAATCATATTATAAATATATATCAAATTTTTATGAAAATGCATTTACAGAAGAAAATAAAGAAAAAAATTCAAAAAAATCAATAAATGAAGAATATGGTATACCATATGACCCGGCATTTCAAACTAAATTAAAAGAATTACAAAAAGCATTTTATAATGAATTAGCAAGTAAATGTTTAAATAAACCTATGATGCAAATACAATATGTATTTCTTATATTTAAAAAACATACTGATAGCGGAAAATATGTACCAGCACTATTTAATTTTAGAGAATTAAAACATAAACATCATAAACTTTTACAAAGAATGGAACAACTTATTAAAACAAAATTACCAAAAATATATGGTATTATAGATGATGATAAAGATAGTTATAAATTATGGTATTCACATTATAATTATGGTGATGTATTTCATATTAAAACCACATACTTACATACAATGAGTAATATTCAACAACAAGCCTATAAATATAAAAATAGTATAACTTTAGAAGAACTTATTTATATGTTAAGTATTCCTAATGTTGAAGTAATAAATTTAAAATTAGAATATCAAAAAAAAAATGTTAGGTTTAGTTTTATTGATGGTATGATAAATCCTCAACATTTTAGAGATGATAAAAAACTAGAAGAATATTATAAAAATATAGATAAGTTTTTTAAAACAAAATATAAATTTACAGAACATGAACCTATAAAAACAAGTACTATATTAAAAACAAATAAAACAATGAGTAAATCTATAAAACCTGAGCATTATTGTAAAGACCCTGAAAATGAACTTATAGAATATTTAACACAAGGTTCATTAACTAATAGTAAAATACTATTAATGTTTGTAGAAACAGGATATATTTATACTTTTGTTTATAAACATAATGATAAGTTTTATATATTAAAAATTGCACCTAATTTATGTGCATTTATAGAAGAATTTAAAAAACATTTAAAGATAAATCCTACAATAATAACTGATGAATATATGAAAGACAAAAATAAAGATAAAATTAAAATATCAATGACATTAGATATACCTAATATTGATTTATATAAAATTGTAAAACATAAATTATTAAAAGAAGATGATTATAAAAATATTATGAGATATAATCCTTTGTTAGTTAGAACAATAAAAAAAAAAAATACAGAAGATAAAACTATATTAATTAGTGAGTTTTTTAATTCACCATTAAGTGAAAAAAATAAAATTACTAATCATAATAATATGGTAATACCTAATTCTTATAATAAAAAGCCATTTTTAATACGTAATATTTTAGGATCAAAAATATATAAAAGAGAATTTAATATATTTAAAAATAAATTAAAAAATAATATAAATAATCATAATTTTATATCTAGTGAAAATCAAATAGATAGTCCAAATATTGATTTTACATTTTCATTTATTGAAGATAATGATATATGCATTAATAAAATTTTTTTTAATCCTAACAATTGTGGTTATAATTTAATAGCAATTATAGAAAAAATAAAAACTGTTATATGGGTAGTACCATTAAACGCAGACTGTAATGAAAATATGATAGATAATAATGATAAAAATTCATTTTTTACAAATGTTAACATACCAAAATATATAGGTAATTTCATTGATTTAAATAATACACATCTTGAAATGTTAACATTTGTAAAAAATGAATTTTTAAAACAAAATAATATATTAATGGTAAATATAGGTAGTAATTTTCCTACTCAATATTGTTTACATATTCATATGCTAAATAATGAAACTTATAAAGATATATATTGTCCATTAGAACAAGGTACTAAATTATATGCATTATTAAATATTACAAAAATAATAAATTATATTAAATTATATTCATTATATTATAATAATTTTAAATATAATTTAATGAATGTAGATAAAATTTAATATATATTATAATATATATTATAATTAAAGAGATATAAAAGATAAAAAATGAAAAAATCTTTTATAGTATCAAAACTTAATGATAAATATTATAAAAAATATAATAATTTATTTAATTATTTATTAAATAAATTTTTTATTATTAATAATAATATATTATTTAATTTTCATATAATAAATAATAGTTATGTGAATATATTGTTTAAATCAATGTATTATTTTACTGATGTAAATAAATTAAATATAAATTATGAACATTATATAATAGATAAAATTAATAATAATATAAATATTTCTAATAAAAAAGTTTTATATATACAAAATTATGGAGCAATAATTAAAAATAATGATATTTTAAAAAAAAAAAATATAGGAGATTTTTTATTTTTTTATAACAATTATTTTGAAAATGATTATATAAATAATTATGTACTATCAGCATTAAATGAATTTAAAAATAAATTATTAATAAAAAATGTATATTCATCTTTTATATATGAAATATATAAACAATTTCTTATAAATTTAAAAAATAATAATGAAGAACATAATATATTAATACCAAATTATAAATATGATTTTATTACTATTAATATTGCTTTTATTAATGAATTAAGTCTAACAGCTAGTTATAAAATGACTTTAATAATACCTAATATAATATCTACTCTTGCAATGTCTCTAAAATTAATAGAAAAAAATGGTACTTTATTATTGTTCTGGACATTAGTAAATGTTAATATTCCTATAATTAAAAAAATATTATCACTATTATCATATGGTTTTAAAACTGTTGAAATAATTGATAATGATATAAATCAAAATTTATTAATAGGTGTAACAAATTATTATATAAAATGTTCTGGATACAAAGATAATATATCTAATGATTTAATAAATAAATTATTAGATATTGCGATAGAAACTATAAATTATAATTATGATGACAATAATATATTAGATTATTATGAAGATTATACAAAAAAAAATCCTAACCATTCACTTTTTTATAATAAATCTGTTGAAGAATATAATAATTATAAGGTTAATAAGATTAAAAAAACTAAAAAACAATCATCAACACGAAAATCATCAACACGGAAATCATCAACACGAAAATCATCAATACGAAAATCATCAACACGAAAATCATCAACACGAAAATCACAAAAATATAAAAAACCTATCAAGCCTATTTATTACATAGAAGATATAAATATACCAGAATTAGATAAAATAATGAAAGACAAAAAACTAATGTTTAAAGTTGATTCACTAGCCAATAAATTAGAAACTATTTTTGTAGGTTATTTTGAAATGGTTAATAATTTAATTGTAAATTCTATAGCTAAAGATAAAAAAGGTAATATGTATGTTAAAAAAGAAGCCATAATAAAAAAAGATATTACAAATTTATCAAGATTAATTACTATGTGTGAACATAATAAACTACCCTATAATAAACATGCTCTTAAAGTTTTATTAGATAAAAAAGATGAAATGGTTTCACATTTTTATTCTTTAGATAATCCAGTAAATATTAAATTAATTCAATATGATGATAAAACTTCTAAATATCTTAATATTTATGCACTTAATAATTTTGTATCCTATGATTATTTACAAAAACCACACGATTTAGATATACTAAATGATTATTATAATAGAATAAATTTATCTTTACAAGTTAAAAATAAATTATTAGAAGACACTAATAAAAAGATTATTCAAAATAAAAAATATATTACATATATAAACTATGATTTTTCTATAAATTTAAGCGAATATTTAAATGATAAATATAAAAATAGTTCTATTAAAATAAATACTACATTTTTAAAAATATGGGAAATTTTATCACAATTTAATCTTATACCACCTACTATAGAGAAAAAATCTTTAAAAATAGTATATCTTGACGAGTTTTCAGGACAAATTATAATGTGTGTTAATCATTGGTTAAAAACAAAATGTAATAGATTTAAAATGGATAATTATAAGTGGTTAGCTAATTCTTTTAACCCTTTAAACTATAAAAATAAAACTAAATTAAATACTAATTTCTATAATACTACATTACATACTAAATTAATTAAAGATAACTACACTAAATGGTTATGGGGAGATGATAATACAGGTAATTTAAATAATATTGAAAATATTAAATCAATTGTAAATAGTATTAAACATAAATGGGGGACTAATGATAATAGTAATAATAACACTGATTTAGATTTAATAATTAGTGATGGTAGTTTAGATTTTGATCCAACTATTAATACATTAAATAATCAAAAAATAGAATTATCAAAAGTAATAAGTATTATTGCGAGCAGTAGTATAGGTAGTTCTTGTTGTTCTAAACACTTTATACCTTCAAAAACAGATGATAAGTTAATAAGTAATGAAAATGATACAACTATTGATTCTACTAATTTTTTTATAGGTTATCTTTATTTATATTATATTATGTTTGATTCATTAAGTTTATATAAACCAACTAGTAGTAATTCAAATAATCGTGAATTTTATGTAATTGGTAAGAAATTTAAAGGTATTACAAAACATGAACTTAAAAACTTATATAATATTCTAGATTACTATGTATTTAATTCATCAATTATTGAAAAAGAGAAAATACCAATAACATTTGTCTATCAAATAGATAATTTTTTAAAAGATATGAGTAATCTTAATATATTATCTATAGAAAAAGAAAATCTATTATTAACTTGTTATAAAAATTTATATAATAAAGAACAAGAAGGAGATATAAAAACATATAAAAAATATAATAAAACTTTAAAATGTGATAATTTTTTAAATAAAAAGAAAAGTGAAACTATAGATATACCAAAATACAAAGAATGGATTAAAATCTTTAATTTTGAATAAATTAATATTTATTTGTTACTATTTTATTTGTTACTATTTTATTTGTTACTATTTTATTTATTAATATTTATATATGTTTTATATAATCTTCTATAAAAACTAAAACTATGATGTTTATCTAAATGTACATCTACATAATTTATATTTGTTTTAGTTTCATGTACATCAATATGTTTTAATTTATTAAATAGTGTATCTATTAAAAAACAATTTATTTTAGTATGATTTATTAAATTAAATACAATACTACCAAAATTAAAATAAGTATAATTTATATTTTTTGTATTATATAATTTTTGTATTTCTGGTTTTTTATCTTTATCATTTACTGTTGTATCACTTAATATAGCATGCACTTTTTCATAAATATATTGAAATTTATTATAATATGTCATAGTGTCGTAAATTTGCACATTATATTTATTAAAGCCAGAAATAATATGTATATATTTATTTTTATAAAAAGAATTAAATATATTAAATTCTTCTACTTTAGTCCATAATATAGGATAGCCAGCAGTTCCACATATATATATATTATTTTGAATACTATTTTTAAGTGATTTAAAATTTATTATATCAGTAGATATTTTACCTGATAATTCACTTGTATTTTCATTATACCTATTATTATTTTCTAATATACAATTATTAATATTTTTAATAAATTTATTAACATTATGATGTTTTGGTAATTGTTGTAGTAAATTATCATCAGCAGATAATATAAGTAATACATATGATATAAATGTTGCTACTACAATACCATTGGAATGACCACAAAAAATAATTTTTTTATATTTATTTGATTCTATAAATGATTTTATTTTTGATAATAATGTAATTAATTCATTATACCTTGGTTTGTAACTCAATTTAGATTGATTAGTATAGTTTAGTTTATCAGTATAAATATAATCATCAAGTTCTTGGGGTGTATCATAAAACATAGGTCGTCCAGCACCAAAACAAATATATAAATAATTATTTATACCATCATCAACATTATATATATAATTATTATTACCTTCTAATGAAGCATTAAAAAAATGATTTACTTTATCAATAAGTTTAAAAGTTATAGAATTATCTAATAGTTTAGTTTTCTTATTTATAGTTTTACCAAAATATAAATTATATGTTGTATTATAATTAACTTCATTAAGTAATGAAGTTGAAGAAATACCAAAATATAAATATAAAATATAGTTTGTATCTTCATTTATTAACTTACATTTATTATATTTATGTTTATCATCATAATTTATACTTAATTCTTTATTTGATAACATTATAAGTTTTTATTTTTTATAGTATTTATAATTTTTTATGATTTTATTATATACTATTTTATCTTTTTTAAATATATTACTATATATTATATATTACTATATATTATATATATTATATTAGCAATAAAAATGAATAAATATACTAAAACAAATAAATACAAATCAAAACAAAATATTAACAAATCAAAAAAAACTAAAAAATATAATAGTTTTACAACTAAACCAAAAACATTACGTATTATATTCGAACATTCACCAAGTTTAGAAAATGATGCTATTATTTATAAAAATGAATTTCTTAAACAAGGTTATAAAGTCGATTTTAAATTAATAGAATCTATACATCATACAAACAAAGGTAAAAATGAACCCTATTATGATGTTAATTTATTCTTAGAACAATTACCTTTTCATTGTAAAAAAAAATTTCCTTCTAAAACTAATATGTTTATGCCTAATAATGAACTTTTTATAGATACAAAAAAAGATAATGAAAAACAAGGCAAGAAAGATAAATACGGTAAAGTATATACATATGATAGATATGATGAATTAAAAAGTATTAATTATGTATTATGTAAAACAGAAATATGTTATAAATTCTTTAATTTTATTAAAAAGGAAAAGTATAGAAATAATATATACAAATATCAAACAATTTATACTAAATTTACATCAGTAATTAATGATAAAATTAAAGAAATTGTTGATAAAGATAATCATAATAATAATAATAATAATAATAATAATAATAATAATAATACTACAGATATAATAGACCCTAATTTATTTATACATTTAGCAGGTAAATCAGGATTTAAAAATACACCTGATTTAGTTCATTGTTGGATAAAGAATAAGGGATTTTTAGATATTGACCCAGATATAAAATTAGTCATTACGTGTTATGAACATTGTTTAACTTGGTTTAATAAAACATTAATAAGATTTTATAAGTATAATTTTGAAAAAGACCCTGATGTTAATATGAATCATAAAACAAATATTGCTACTTATAAAAATATGACTATTTATTTTAAACCAATCAATCCATTATCTCATTATATTGATAGTATTACCAAAGCAAATGTAGCCATTTGTATTAGCAATAAAGAAGGATACGGTCATTATATTAATGAAGCCAGATATATGAAAAAATTTATTATTACATTAGATAATCCACCCATGAATGAATTAGTAAAGGATAAAGATGATAAGAGTAGAAGTGAAAGTGGTAGTGGTAATGGTAATGGTATTGTTTTAAAGAAAAAAAATAAATTTAAAAAACAAAATTACAAAGAAACACGTTTTAATTTTATAGAAGCCTATCCAGATAGTGATGAATTACGTGATAGTATTATATGGTGTATTAAACATAAAACAGAATTGAGAAAATGGGGTGAAAATGGAAGAAAAATGTTTTTAGATGATAAAAAACAGTTTGAAGATAAGATGGAAAAGTTTATAGAAAGTAAGTTATAAGTTTACTTAAAATTAAATATTTTAGTCCATACTTTATATTTTGGCATAAGCATATCATCAATTTTACCTTTATCAAAAAAGTTATCGCATTTTAATATTTTATTTGTTTGTTGATATTTTTTAATATCAGTTTCGGCAATATTTTTATAGCAAGTTAATAGTAAATTTTGCTTTTCTATAGATAGTATATTTAAATTACTAATAGATTCCAAAAAATTATTAACTTGTTTTAAAAATGATTCTGGTATATATTCTTTTTCAATAATAGTATTATTTAATTTAAAATTATCTAATATAGTATACAAATTATTCATTTGTTTATCATCAATACCATTAAATCCTTTACAAATAACATAAAATTCACCATTATCAGTATTACTACTATTAGGTTTATAAAGACTCATAGAATCAAATGCTATAAAATACATATATAAATATCCAATAAAAAAAATACTAGAATCTAGTGTATTAGTATTTGAATTATTATATATATCAATATTTTTATAAGGTATAAAATGTTTAACACAACAGTTACCACCTATGCTACTACAAGCTATTATATTAATAACATGAGACAACTCTTTTTTTTGCATAGTAAATGTATCAGTAGAACTATTATTTATTGTAGTACTATCATCGCAAATAATTAAATGTAATTTATTATTTTTAATAATTTTATCTATTTTATCTATTTTCATAATTGTATCATTTTTAATTAACCATTTTGTTCTTATATCTTTAACTATTTTTTTAATATTAGTAATATTGGTAATATTACCTGTATTATCATTACCCCATAACCATTTATCATAATTATTTTTAATTAAACCAAATTCATCAATTTTAGGTAAGGACTTATCAGGATTAGTAATCAAATTAGATAAATCAAAATTATTAGGATTATTAGGATTATTCATAGTAGTATAAGGATTTAGTGAATTAGCCATCCACTCGTAATTTTCCATTTTTAATTTAGGGCAGTTTTTTTCAGCCCAAAATTTAGAACATATGATTTGTTGTCCTGTTGTTTCACATAAATGTAAAATTTTATAATTTACTATATTATGAGGTATAAGATTAAATATATATAATATTTCCCATAATTTTACAAATGAATCATCAATAGTAATAGGTAACTCTTTATATTTTGTATTTAAAAATTCACATAAACCTATTGAAAAATCATATGTTGTATAATTAATAATTTTAGGAATACTTTCACTATAATTATTAAAATCTATATCTTCTAATAATTTATTTTTAACTTGTAAAGCTAATTTAATCTTATTATAGTAAATATACAATACATCAAACTCATTTACGGTATCATTTACGGTATTATGTGATGTGCTAGATGATGAAACATTATTTTTGGAATAATTATTGAAAATAGTAGTATTTATATGACGTGATAAATTATCACCATATTGTATAAATTTTAAATTAACAGGTATATCTAGAGAATAAAATTTATCTAATATTTCATCTTGCTTATTTAATAGAACTTTAAGAGCGTGTTTATTGTAAGGTAGTTTATTATATTCAAACATAGTAATTAGTTTTGTAAGATTAGTAATATCTTTTTGTATTATTGCTTCTTCTTTCACAATCATAACACCATCATCATCATATGTAATTGCATTTACTATTAAATTATTTACCATTTTAAAATATCCTACAAATATACCTTCTAATTTATTCATAAGAAGAGAAACTTCAAATTCGAGACTACTATCTTTCATAATTTCATCTAGTTCTGGAATATTAATGTCTTCAATATAATAAATGGGGGTTATGGGTTTAGATGATGATGAGGATGATTGTGATGATGATATCTTTTTAGTTTTACGTGTGTGTTTTTTATTAGAAGTAGTTTTACTTTCTTCTTTATTACTATCTTCATCACTTTCTTCATCATCAATTTTATTATAGAATAAAGAATGATTAGGATTTTTTTCAGTATAGTCTTCATAATAATCTAAAATATCACATACTAAATATGTTTTTTTAAATGTGTCTATAGCAATATCAATCATTTGATTTAATAATTCATTTGTAATATTATTTTTATATCCTTCACACTTAATATAATACTCTGGAACACCTAAAAATACATTTTGATTAATATCATTATCAATTATAGAAACAGATTTAAATCCATATGCTAGAATAGCTAATAGTTTTTTAATTACTGGTATATTAACATTTACTATAGACCAGAATAATAATAAAGTACCATCTTTTTCTATTAATTTTAAAGACATTGCAATTGTAGAAATAAAATGTGGAATTTGTAAAATCATATTATAGCTTGCTGATAATCCTAAACCTAAAGCATATCCAATATGACAAGATATAAAATCATATTTAAATTCTGGTATAGGTACATTATTATTTTCTGTATTATTTTTTAAATTTATAAGAAATTGTTTAAATATATCTAGAACAAATGATGAATAAACATTATTATATAAATATTTATATGATTTAGAACTTTCTATTTTTTCTTTAATATCTTCATTTGTAAAATCTCCATTATTAAAATATAAAATATCAGAATTTGAATGTTTATTTTGTATTTGAAATCTTCTTAATATTAAATGTGCATTAAGTATAATTAAACTTTTTTTTTTATAAATTTGTAATTCATTCAATATATAATTATTATAATTATCATTTACTTTATAAAATTTAAGATTTGCTTGTATTTTACGATTTTTTTGATAAAATAATATATTATTATAAATATTACTGTAAGTTTTAAATAAACGATTACATATTTTATAGTCACCTGTAAGTAAATAATTATGTAATAAATTTTGATTAATATAATTATATTTTATATATAAATAATTAAATAAAAATTTATATTTAGTATAGTATTTATCATTTAATTTTAATAATGTTGTATTAGTCATTATAATAAATTATTAATTATATTTATAATTATTATATTTATATTATTAATTATAAATATAATAATTATATTATTAATTTATTGAAAACATATTTATATATATTGAATTATAATAATCATTTTTCCACATAATATTATTTAATATTTTATTTAAAGTTAAATCTCCACTAATTCTACTACCTATTTCATATTTTATAAATCCAGATTTATATTCTTTATTTTCATATATATGAAAATGAATACAATGATATGTTGGTGATTTACTTGTTATATTTAAAACACATTCACTATTATTGTTAAATATATCCTTATTATTCAAATATAATTTTTTAATTTCTATTAGCATTTTTATATGTTTTTCATTTAAATCCATAAAATTACCTATATAAGGACAGTTTTCTTTATCAAAACCATCAAAACCCATAAAATCATCATTTATATTTTCTTTTTCAGTAGCATTTAAAGGAACAACCCATACAACATATTTAAATGTATTTTCGTATAATTTTTCATATATTTCAAGAAAGTTATATCCACAATTATTTAAATTAAAATGTATTCTATTTAGTATTCCTTTTGATTCTCTTTTTTTATCTTCTTCAATAATATAATATACACGATTTTTATCATTTAAATCTTTTTTATTTGAACTATCTGTAGAATATGATTGTCTTGTTTTAAAATTTAATTTAAATTTTTTAAAAGCATCTTTGTATGTTTGTGTGCCTAAATAATTACGCAAAAAAATAGGTTTAGATTTATATATATTAGGTATTAAAATACAGTTTGGATTAGGTATGAATAAATTTAAACATATACTTTTTTCTATTTTATTTATCATTTTAATATCTTTTATTAATATTGGATTATAAGCTAAATATGATTTATATTCTTCTTGAGATAATAATGTATGTTTTATAATTTTAAATAATTCAAACTCAAACGCTTGTAAATTTAAAATATATTGTCTAATATTTCTACATTCATATAAAAAATTAGTTGGATCTTTAATACCAGAGTCATAAATTTGTTTTAATTTTTTTTCAAAAATGTCTTTTAAATTACACAAATTTGAAGCAAATTGTATAATACAAACTTTATCTTTATTTAAATATATAAAAGTATAAATAGTTCCTGTTTCTTTGAACATAAATAATATTTTTATATCATTTGAACTTGTAAATTCTTCATTTAAAGTTAAATCTATATCTGTTTCATTTAAAGGTTTAGTATAATTACAAGGAGATTTTACTATAGAACTAGTATATTTTCTTTTTGATACTGATACTGTTTTTAGTGTAACTAATTCTTTTTTAGATTTACTTGGATAATTTATAAGATTTTCTTTAATTTTATAATCAACTCTTAATGTTTGTAATTCACTATCTTTCATACTTAACATATAAATTATTTCTTCTAAAGTTATATTTATTTTATATTTATATGAAGATTGAAATATATTTGATAAAGTATGTAAATATTCTGTTTGAATATTAAATACATTTCCATATTTATAAGTAGAATAAAATAAATTATATTCTTCACCAGAATTAGTAATACCATATAAGTGTGGTAGTTTTGTGTTAATAAGTTCATTTATTTTTTGTAAAAGTGGTAAATGTTTATGGGTTAGTTCCCTAAAATTAAATATAGCTGGAACATATATTTTACTACTATCTTTTGTATTTGGTAATTCTGAATTATTTTTTTCATAATAGTTAGACTTATCTTTATAATATAATTTATTATTATCTTCTTTCACAATAATAAAAACATATTTTATATACATTAATGGTTTAGTTAAATATGTTTTTGCAATTTCATTATAATAATCATTTTGTAATTCATTAACTTTATCTTCAAAATTTTCAATATATGGTATATTATATTCTTCTTGAAATTTAAGTTCTAAATATGTTTTAATTTCACTATCATTCTTAGTATTATTCTTAGTATGATTCTTAGTATGATTCTTAGTATTAGTATTTGTAAATAGTTTGTAATCTGATATAAATTTATCTTTTATGTTTTTATAGTATATTTTTAAATATTTTAAATACATATTATTTTTTTCATAAAATTTATATATTTGTTCTGTAGTATCTATTTTATTTGTTGGATTTAATAAATTAAATAATGTAGTTATATCATCTATCATTTTTTTATGTTCGCTATATATAGAATTAAATAATTCATTATTAATTGAATCTTCATATAATTTTAAGTAAGAACGCATAGACATATGTGGATAACCACAAATAACAAATACTTCACCATCTATAATTATTTTTTCAGCAATAATTTTTGTTTGGTCAACAATATTTAAATCACATTTAGTAAAAATAGGTCTTTCAAGTTTTTTTTTTAAAATTTCTTCTAAAAATCTATCTAAATTACGTTTTTTATCAGGATTATTTTCTTTTGAAATATCATTAAAATCAAAAATAATTTTTCTTAACCAATCTATGTCTTGATTATATGATAGTTTAGCATTAGTTTTAGATATATAAATATTAGTTGTATCATTTATATCAAAAAAATTATTTAAACTTGTATTATATGGTAACATATCAACAGTATTATTTTCATAAACATCAATTAAATTATACCCACCTTTACTATAAGCTTTTTTACGTGTATCCATAATAAATAATTTATCATTAATTTTAATTTTATTATCTGAAATTGTTAATAATTTTTTTGATAAAAAATATTGTAATTTATCTACACTCATTTCATCTATTTTAAAACCAATTTCTTGAAAACCACTTTCGCGACTACCTAGTTTAAAACTAATATAATTAGGTGACCAATCTAAAGAAGTTATTGTTCTTCTATCTACAACTATAAAAGGCTCACCGCTGTTTGTGGGATTAGTTTTATTATTTTTAGTGTTTTCATTGTTTTCATTGTTTTCATTGTTTTCATTGTTTTCATTGTTTTCATTGTTTTCATTGTTGGAAGGTGAAGATGGAGTTGGTAAAGGTGCAAATGGATTTTTAGCACCCCCTTTTAAAACATTACTTTTTCTTGTAATATTCCTCTTCAATCTACTATTATATTTTTTTCTAACATCACTTCCTTTATCTTTTCTTCTACTTAATTTTTTCTTATGACTTATTATTTTTCTATTAGTTTTCATTTATACTATAAATATAAAACTAATAAATATAAAATCTAATAAACAAACTAATAAATATTTAAACTATTTTGTAAAATATATATATAATTATATATTAGATATATATTTAAAAAATATAAACTATGAAATCTAAAACAAATAATAGTAAAAACAAAGATAATGAATTCGAAAACATTTTCTTAGATTTAAATACAATAGATAATAAAGATAAAAAAGAAAAAAAAAAAAAA
>Ga0209714_1000728_pt1 | contig 18949 bp, 18 predicted proteins | sample COGITO_mtgs_1104_5_FD_185517 | JGI IMG/M metagenome (GOLD analysis project Ga0209714, IMG submission 185517) | Pelagic marine microbial communities from North Sea - COGITO_mtgs_110414 (SPAdes) (version 2) | ecosystem: Environmental > Aquatic > Marine > Epipelagic ...
TGTTCAAAAAAAAAAAAAAAAAGAAATAATTTTGTGGTTTTGTTGCTTACACAAAAAAAAATCTTCGCGCTTCTGTATAGCACCTGTTTTTTAGTCGTCGGTGGCTGCTTTTTACTCCTTAGGGTGATCCCCATTGTCCCTCCCAGGCGTCAGATCTCAACGCTTCTTCCACTCCTCTTTGAGGTGGTTGCGCAGAGAACTTTTACTCTCATTTTGTGTGTCCTCTTTCTTGCATACCCTGTCTCTCTCTAACCAAAGTGTTGGATATTTGTCACGCCCAATAATAATCTTACGAATCGGGCGAGTGATATGACTGATCGCACCTCTTTTGAGGTAATTCCCAACCGTTTGTACTACGTTCCCCTGCGTACGCTCCCAAAGGAAACAGCAAGGGAAACTTATTTCTGTATTGACAATGAACTGGTGTATTGGAATTTCTTTCTGGATTTTGGTCCCCTGAACTTGGGCCAGCTGTACCGTTTCTGCACAATACTTAACGGAAAGTTAAGCTCTGAGAAGCACAAGAAGAAAGTGATTTATTTCTATTCTGGTACACATGGTCACAAGAGGGCGAATGCAGGTAAATAGTTATGCGCGCCGGCTAGTCCTTCCGTATTCGGCTTTTAGAAAGGATCTGTTTTGACTCACCATGTCTTGGGCCTTCTCCTTTGTTTGCAGTCTTTCTCATCTGTGCATGGTCAATGCTATATGTGAATGCCTCTCCTGAAGAGGCGTATGATGTGTTTAAGATGATGTACCCCAGTTTCCCGCCCTTCCATGATGCTTCACCTTGCGTCTGTACATATAATCTGACCATCTTTGACTGTTTAAAGGGACTAGAGAAAGCGAGAATGTATAACTTCTTTAATTTCGATAATTTCAATGTGGAGGAGTACGAGCACTTTGAGCAAGTTGAAAATGGGGATTTGAACTGGATAGTTGACGGCAAGGTAAGTGTCCGGCTTCTCTCTCTGCCAAAATCGCTGTTTCTCACACTTGCTAACTTAAAAAAAATTACAGTTCTTGGCCTTTGCCGGTCCACACAACTCCCGTGAAGTGTCTCGAGAGGGGTACAGAACGCTTACCCCGGATGACTACATACCCTATTTTCAGAAGAAGAACGTGAAACTTGTGGTACGTCTGAATAAAAAGTATTATGACGAACGTAAATTCATCAATGCTGGGATCCGACACACGGAACTTTATTATCTTGATGGGTCAGTTCCGCCCATGCGAATACTTAAGAAAGTTATTGAGAGCTTCGAAAGTTGTGACGGTGCGATTGCCGTTCACTGTAAGGCTGGATTAGGTCGAACAGGTACCTGTATTGGGTGCTACATAATGAAGCACTACAAATTCACAGCTGCTGAGATAATTGGCTGGATGCGCATTTGCCGCCCAGGCTGCGTGATCGGACCCCAGCAACACTTTATGAAGGAGATGGAGCAGCAGATGTGGCAGGAAGGCGACGCCATGCGAGCACGCGTCCAGCGACCCATCGCCATGAGCAAGTCCTCACAGTCGACTCTCGTCACTGCCACCTCAAAACCAAACAACTCATGTCTTAGCGGCGGTTTGGCAAGCATGAGTCTAAGGAATGGCTACGCTGGGGCCAATGATGACGAAGAAGCGGTGACTGGAAGGCCCGGACAGGCAGATGCACTAAGAACCAGAAGGGCAGAGCATGCTAGGAACCGGAAGTAAGGGGGGAGGGAGTAAGGGGGGAGGGTCAGTGTTTTAGATAGTGTTTTTATAACAATTGACAAAACAGCGCGATGGAAATTTTCGAAATACAATTCTAAAAAAAAAAAACCACCGGTACGACACACTACACCAACAAAAATAGACCTATTCACCTCCAATTTTCACCCAATTTTCACCTCAATCTCTTCCAACTCCGACCAAGCCTTTGTTGAATTCCACGCCTCCTGTAACTCGTTTTAGCAGCGTAATTGAAAAGAGTTTTCTCCTCTCCTAACTTTCCAAGAATCAATCGGAATATGAGCACACAGGTTCAATACGGAGAGTTAATGGACTTTCTGTCGAATAACGAAGATATGCGCGTCGCAGCAAAGTCGTCCATCAAACAGGGCCTGTGGGCGGGAAGTGGCGCTGTTGCTGGTGGTGCTGTTCTGGGCCCTGTGGGTGGTATGATAGGGGGGATCGTGGGCAGCATAGTGGGCTACTACAAAAGCGACCCGTACGACGGCGCGATGAAGGCAATTTATGCTTTAGAAGGTGACAAACAGGCGAAACTTGTGCAGGAGATCAGTGGAATTCTGATTGTTGCTGGTGCCGCTCTTGAATCTCTTGAGACAGTGGGTGGGTTCACTTCGGCTCTGCAGCAGTTTGCAAGTCAAGACGCTGTTCGAGACAATGTATGGCGCGCTTGCGAAACGGCTTTAAATTAAATAAATTTCCGCAACAAAAAATAACACCGTTAGCGTAGACGTTTTTACTGCTTCATTTACTGCAAACCATTCCTCCTTCCTTCAGCGACTTGCGAAGATAGTAGCAATTATTATCAAGACGGCAAAGACAGTGGAGAAAAGTATTTGACAAGTTGCGATTCTTTCCAACAATAAAGAAGAGCGATCCGACGTCTCAACGTCGCTCCCAACAAAGTCCTCGACCCAGCCTCTCGCAATACCTCCCAACGAAAACACCAAAGTCAGTAAAGAGAATATTACCGAGATGGCAAGCATACCGAAAATCCTGGTATTGAAGAGGGTCTGCCTCCTTCGACTGTCCTTGCTTTGAAGTGCAGTGAAGGCCAAGAAGTATACGCAGCTGTTTCCTGCGCAAAATTTGCAATTATACAGTAGCACAACCCCAACTACACCGAAGTAGTGGTTGATTAAGTCCGCAAAGGTGGCACCAAGGAACTTGTTTATTACCAAAAAGGAAAGAAATGAAGTACTCACCAAGAGAAAAAATACACTTTCAAAGAGAATTTCAGTTTTCGAGAGTTTCAAGGTCGTTTCTCCTGCAGTGTCTTCAAGCTTCCGGTCAAGCTGCAGGCGATCCAAGCAAATAGGAATGGGAGGGGGGTTAATTGTTGGTCATCAATTGTGATGACAAACCTCAGCGCAAGGTTGACGTTTGTCGTCACACACTGCACCCGATCGGAGAGAGGTAGCGTGACTTACCTCAATTTTCCTGGCACTCCATGAGATGTACCTGTCTCTAAATTCGGGCGACAGTAAATGGGGCATATCATAGCTATTATTTTCGCCTTCCAGCTTAAGAGCAGCGATTTCTTCCTCCACTTCCCTCTGCTTCCTCTGCCGAATCCTTTTCCTTATCTTGTGCCCGCCCCTGTAGATGATATTGCGCTTTTTCTTGCCAGGTGATAAGTTACCATCAACACCACCATCTCCACATACATCCACTTTCTCCATCTCATCTTTGCCATATTCGAGTGCAGCGACCGGGCTCATATCCCATTGCCTCAGCGAGCAGTACTCGTCAAACTTAGGAAGCAGCCAATCTTGATAAAACTCTCGATCCTCCCGAATCCTAACGGCATGGCTGCAAATAGGATCTTTCACAACCTTTTTACTCATTTTTTGCATCACATAAAGCAAAATTCCGGCCATTTTTTTCATAGCGAAGTCAATGAGCGCCTGGGGAAGGGCTATCTTGGGATCTAGGTTGGCGATTAAGCGGGTGCGGGCAGACACGGGGGATTTCACCTCTACCAAACCGCTAAATGAGTGGATGAAAATTCTAGCCTTCCCAATGCCTTTCGGAGCTTCTGGTACCTTACACAGTCCGAGATTCTTGGCATTTTCCGCCTCAATGCTTTCTGCGACGAGCATAATTGTACCATCCTCCTTCATGCAATCACAACCAAAGGCATGGAAGACAGCGTCCCGTACTAGCCCAAAGATTGGGACTGCAATTTTGAACCACCCAAGGAGCTCGATTTTGTTAACTTGCATGAGCGTTTTGCTTTCTGTCATGAAAGGCGCCCATAGGCTGTAGAAATCGATCTCACGCAGAACAGCAAGTTGTTCAAAAAGAGGAACGTCGTTCAGCTCACCCTCCAGTTTTAGGCTCAAAGTGCCGTTCGGCTCCCGCCTATAGCTCGTTGTTATCCCAAAGGCAACCTGCGCAAACACCCAATCCAGCTCTGAAGTCAAAGAAGACTTGGCAAAATGGAGTTTTCGGGCTGTCAACTCGAGTTTCTCGAATTTTTCTGCATGGATTGGGCTGTTCAACAGCGCTTGGCCTTCTTTCAGGCCCCTTAGCTTCCCCTTCCAATGGAATTCCTCATTAAGCAAATTTCGCATCGCGAAGATGAAGTCGTCATCACTTACGAGTGAGGTAGCTGTTTTGCAATTTTGGTTCTCCTCCTCTCCTCCGTTCTTTTTTTCATCATCCCAGTTCTTCTTTCTGCCAGTTGTAGCCGGAGGAGAGTGGAGAGGAAGCACAGGAAGTTTAGGGAATTCCCCGTTGTTCTTATCCAGACTCTCCCTAACAGTGGCTAGCAGCGCAAACGATTGTAGTAAGCGCTCATCCTCGCTCAGGCTCAACACCTTCTCAACAATGCCCACAGCTGTTGGCTGGGAGGGTGTCATTAAATCCTGCCAACGATCGCCGAGGTCACTAAAGGATAGTCGGAGAGCCCTACTGTATTCTCTATATACGTGTACGTTTTCGCGCTTGATAACCTTGCGAATGATGCCTATCTTCTGCGGAGAGTTGTCGGGTGATATGGCCACAAAGGAGGACAGCACGGTGTGGGTAAAAAATTTGTGCAGTAACTGTGGGCACGTGAGCACTGAGAACAGGGGTAGAGCTGATAATTGTGTGATTTCTTGCCTGGGACGCGAGTTTCTGCTCAAAATCCGTACGGTCGTCCGAAATCTAATGAAAACCCAGGTTTCACCTCCCTGTCGTCCATACTTCCGCTTATAATCCTCTATCTCTCGATACTGGCCACTTTAACTGCCAGACAAACATTTAATAAAACCATTGACGACAGCCATTGGCTCTTCTTGCCCTCTCTTTCCTGCACCGGTCTCAGCATTTTTTTGCACATTTAGAAAATCAGCATGCCCGAAGTAACTTCTCATGTGGCTTGGGCGGGTTCTAAGATCCTTGGTCGCGAGTGCGCCAAGCTGAACAGTGCATTCCTTACCTGCAAATCCAATGATCCCAACCCTGAGGCTTGTGCCTCCCTTGGCCTGCTTGTCCTCGACTGCGGGAACAAGACCTTTAGCAAGGTGAGGAAGCATTGTCTGACGGAAAGTACGGAATACAGAGAGTGCTTAGATGATCACAGGGGAAAATTCAGTAAATGCAGGGGCCTGGAAGCAAACCTAAACAATTGTTTTGAATCTTCCAAGGCTGTGGAGGCAGAGGGGAAAGACAAAGTTGCCGCTTGATTCTGTTGAAACGGGAAGACTCTGCAGTCGGAGGGGGCTAAAAATGCACTAGGATAACGGCAAGTAAAGAGGATTGTTTGCAAGTAAAGAGAGGATTGTTTTGTGGACGCATATTCGAACTCACTTTTATCATTTTGCGAGGTAGAATTTGGTTAACTTGGCGGGAAGGAAAAGTGGAAGTAAAAACATTTTTACAGTCCTCTCGTGGTAAAGTGGCATTTCAAAATTCCATTCAATGTTCATTCTCTCATTATACACAGTCACTGGTCAGGTTTGTCTCCTTGACTGTTGCCTTTTCTTCTTCTCAAATTGTATTTACTTTTAAGTGTTGGCCATGCTCAAAATATTCTTGACAGCAACACTGGCAGAAGGAGAGCCCGTGGGATAAAGTGTTGGGCTTGAGGTCAAGAATTGCTCCGTTTTCAGCTGTTTCTGGAACTCAAGGGGAAGTGTGTGAAGTATGATTCCCCTCCCCGTCACCTTTTGGCCAAAATTATCTACATCTTCGTCGTCACTGCCGTCGCTGCCATGTTTTTGGTCGTTGTCGTTGCCATTATCGCTGTTGTTACTACTACCACTGCCACTACCACTGCCACTGCCACTGCCACTGCCATCGCAATTCGTGATGACATAAGGCTTGTTGGTGTTTGGTTTTCTCTTCCGCTTGGTGTTGATGATCTCAGGGATGTCTGCTAGATCAACGTTAGTATTTTTGCGCTTCCTTCCTGCCCCTTTAGGGTTGCGCACCCACCCTCCCTTCCCTCCCCCGGCAGACTCTTCACCCTCTTTCGCCCTGTAACCATTGCAACCAGGGGAAAATTGTGTGTTGCTTCTCATCTTCTTCTCGAACCTCAAATAGACGCCATCGATAAACCCTCCTGACCCCTTTGTCTTAAGTGTGAAAGTCATTCTTCTCCTTTCTATGTTCAGCAGTTCGCTGGCCTCCTTGATGGATGCGAAGCTCTCGAAGACGTCTTTTGTTTCAGGATCATACATTTCTACCCGCTTCCTCCAACCCGGATTCTTCCCGTCTATTACCCTACTTGATCGCGTCAAGACGCCTTTAAGCTGAGCCGCAATTTTTACCATACGATTCCGCCGATCACTAATGCTTTCTCCCTCGCAGGTATCCTCACTCCAGTCATTAAATATTCGTAGGTGGGGGATCGTGTTCTTTGTGTTGTTGCTTATGCTGTTATTGTCGTCGTTTCCTCTCGGACTACTATTATTACTGTTAATAAAGACGTTGTCCTGGATGATACTGGAAAGCATTTGGTCAGTGGGAGTACTTGTTCTGCTGTTGCTGTTACTATTGCAGTTGCTGTTGCTGTTGCTGTTGCTGTTGCAGTTGCTATTGCTATTGCTTTTGCTGTTACTATCAATCTTATCACCATCTCCCTCCCTCCTTTCCAGAGCGGCTCCTTCTGACAATTCAATATCGCTGTACTTCCAGTAGCACCGAATCCCTCCCTCCATAAACTCATAGCCCCCCCTCTTGCATGCATCCTCGATACTCTTAATTGTAACCCCACTTGCACTTGCAGCGCTCTCTAAGGTATTATAGCTAGCAATGACAGTCAAATTATCTGGTCTCATTTGCAAAATCTTCCTCCCTTTCTCTCCTCTCACACAGCTCTCACGACGGCTAGCCTCGGGAGTTTTAAAATTGGTCTTATATTTGGACAGACCACCAAGCAGAATTTCGTCGACCATGCTGGGGCCCCCTCCAAGGAAACCCCATGTCGATCGCGAAGGTGTTGGGCTAGGGCTGCGTGAATGAGTGCGAGAACCCGGTGTTGGGGTAATCACTGGTAATTTACGCATTTTTGTGGTTATGGTTACAGGGGGGGGGGATTGTTGGAAGAGAAAGCAAGGGTTAGAAAACTGAAAATGAGGAAGGAGTTGTTCGATATACACGAATCCCCCGCTATTAACACTGAATCTATGCATAGGAGCTCCTTAGCACGAAAAGAGGGTTTGGGGATCACATGACCCATCTTGAGAGACAACACGTGGCCAGCAAATGAAAGTAGTAAATTGGGGAGTGGTTATACCTGCAGAATGGGTTAGACCTCCAGCCATGCCAATGAAAGTTCTTCCTTGCACAGAGCTTGATTTTTAATGGTAGCGTTCTGGTTTCTGATACGCTATTTGCCTGTGTGAAGCAGTCGACGCCGAACGCCGAACGCCGAACGCCGAACGCCGACGAATTTCAGAAGAATATACCAAAGCAGGAGTTAGAAATAGCAGTTAGAATTGAAATTGAAACGTAAGTTGGGCGTAATCAATCTATCTCCATTCATACATCGCACCAAACTGCAAATTGTCCCCCCTTCCTAAACCCCTCAGTTCAGTAGCCCTTCCGCTTCTAAACGGTCCAGCCTCAACCTCCCAATAGCTTCACAAGATGGCAAAATCCGAACCGACAAGAGTAATAGGGCAGAAACGAGCAAGAAACCTGTGTGGCAAATATCTGCTCAATCTGCACAACTTTTGGTTATCTATCTAATATTAACTCCCCCTTTATTTGAGGCACCAGCAGCCACTTTAGGTATCATCCATTTTAAACCTCATCCTCCTCATGCACCCTTCTTTACCGGTCCTAGCCGAAACGCTCATGGGCGGAATATCACTAAACCAGAGACCAATCACCAAAACAAAATGGCAAGCTTGAAGAACAGCAGAACTAAATGAAGTGGCCGGAAATACATTGAAAGCATACTCTATCCCTCCAAAAACAAAAAGGCAGAAAAAAAGCGAAGTGGCTGCTTTCATGGGAGTTTCTAAACCCCCGAATCCAAGTACTACACTGCCAATCAAGAAAGGGATACTGTGAAAGTACCAGCTGTAGAACTGGTAGTGGAGGGTTCTGCTGAAGGCAACACCAATGAAGTTGCTTACAAAGCAAACGTGTGTGATGTACATGGGAGAGGTGGCAACCAAGAGTCGTTTCTTGGTCGATTTGAAGGTGTTGATATAGCGTATATATTTGTAGGCAAAAAGGAACCACGTCGTAAGAGTAAGACAGAGGAGGAGCAGACCAAATCTTTTGTCCAAAAATACTTCCTGAAAGAAGACGATGGATGCAATTAGGTTTGTTAAAACAAGGTCGCTTGAACAGCTGGCCGCGCCTTTATTATTATTTTTTTACTTTACACTCACCTCCTCTAAAAACGTCCAGTTGACTGTCCACTTGTAGAAGAAAGATCTGTCAAACTCGAAAGCTTTTTTAAGGTAATTCACTGGGTGGGTCAAAAGGAAGGGGAGTCCAAGGACGAGCTGTGCTCCCCCGCAGATCAAGATGAGATGAAGGACGACCGAGATATACGAGAGGGGAGACTGCGCCACGTATACCGAGGTAAGTAAGCCGTCATATAAGCGCGCTTGGCAAAGTGCCTCTCACCTGCAGCAAAACAAGAAGCACACCCGGTGCAAACAGAAAGACATTCATCTTGATACTGACTCCGAGGCTGTAGAATAGGCACCCTAATTTGTACCAACCTCGTGTAAAGAGTAGAATGGATAGATATGCGAATAAGATGGCAAGAGGATCATTGAAAAGCCGGAGGACAAATATGCTGTGGATACGCTTTGAGAGCGAAAGAAGAGGAATGAGGAGGAGAAGGAGGAGAGTGTTCGGTGTTTTCCATTTCAATATTCTCCGACTTCCCTTTTTACACAAAAAAGGAAGTAAATCGCCCACTTCAATCTCACAACCAATCCGTCCACTCCCCAAAAAACCATCGACAAAAAGCCTATAAACCGTCGACAAAGTAGCAAAATAAAACCCGCACCAAACCCATTGCATCCAGTAGATTGCCTCCTCCCGACCGTAATCCTCCCCAACAATCCATCGCAGAACTGAGAACACATACACGAACCCGGCGGGGTACACAAGCGGACCAGTACCGCCCCTGATAAGCATGTAATCGCGCTCTCCAGAAAGAAAGGTGGACACTTCTTCCATGTAAGCAATCCAGTCAATTTCAGTGTATTTTATCTTGTGAATTATCACTGTGGTAAGCGTAAAGTCCAGCAACATCACAATAAACAGGTACCGGAGGAGCAGGAACCTCATTGTGATGCGGGTGTGGGGCTGCAAACCCAAGGAAGGGGGTAATGAAGATAGAATAAATGGGAAGAAAATACCCTTGAGACAAGATATGCGCGGGTACAAGTTCATGCACTGTTTCAATAATCGTTTGCTCTAAATGAGTGAAATGTTTCACTTTTAGCGGAGAGAGAGATCAGATCACAAAAGGATTGAGACACACGAATTAATCATGAGCGCCTTCGAAACTCTATCTCTGAAGACATCCCTCCCCGCTCCTGATCCAAAATACGATCGCTGGACGGTCCCGGAGAACCCTCATTCACCCTCCCCTGGCTCGGCAAATTTTGCTGATACTTCTGCTCACCACCAGCTGCACTACATAACCACCGCGATTAACTATGCCAATGGGGCTGCGCATATGGGGCATGCTTATGAAGGTGTAACTGCAGACGTGATAAGCCGGGCATTTAGAATGGGCTTCAAGGGAGATAATTCGGGGGGTTACTTTTTGACTGGTAGTGACGAGCATGGTCAGAAGATTGCAGGCGTGGCAGAGAAAGAGGGGAAGGAGCCAATCGAGGTATGCGATCAATACGTTCGCGGTTTTCAGAGTCTGAACTACAGGATGAGGATTAGCAACGACGACTACTTGAGGACCACCAGTGAAAGGCACAAAAATACTGCCAGGGAAATTTGGAGGAGGTGTGGAGAGAATGGTGATGACATTTTTCTTGGCAGCTACGAGGGTTGGTACAACGTCCGCGAGGAGGCCTTTGTTACGGAGAATGAAGCCGCTCTGACTGGTTATAAGGACGAGACGTCCGGAAAACCGTTGGAGAAGGTTTCGGAGCCGTCTTATTTTTTCCGCATGGGTCGTTATCAAGAAAGGCTTGTTCATCACATTCAGGAGAACCCTCTCTTTGTGCAGCCTGCCGGTGTGAGAAAGGAGATCTTAGCAAGGTTAAAGGAGCCTCTGAGGGATCTGAGCATCAGTAGAACTACTTTCAATTGGGGAATCAAGGTCCCAGAGGGTTGGGACCAGAAACATGTCATGTATGTTTGGTTTGATGCCCTGTCCAACTACGCCACTGGGGTTGATTTATTCGGCTTAAACGAAGACGGAGGGACAGATGGGAGAGAAAAGATGTGGCCCCCTCAGATTCATCTGATAGGGAAGGACATCATCTGGTTCCATGTGGTCATCTGGCCGTGCATGCTCATGAGTGCAGGCGTTGACCTCCCGAAGACCATCTTTGCACATGGTTTTATTAACGACAAAGATGGGAATAAGATGAGCAAAACGTTAAACAATGGGATCGACCCCCACGAAATGCTCGATAAGTTCGATAACGACACCTTCCGTTGGTACCTTTGCAAGGAGCCCCCCTTTGGCAAGGACCTGAGCTTCAGGTAAGCGAGCGAGCGGATTAGCGAGTTGATTCAACTTTTACCCAGTGCTTTCTCATCAGACCACTTCTCTTTTTAACCCATACACAAATCTGCTTGTTGCAGCGAAAAATCCCTGGAAATTATGCACAACGACGAGTTGTGCGACAAGCTTGGCAACTTGGTACACCGGGTTACGAACTTGACTGGGAAGTTTTGTGAAGGATTGGTGCCTGACGTTGAGGGCGAAGGCGTTGAAGGAGGACCCTTTGATGTCAATAAGCTTAGGGAGGACGTAAAGACTTTGATGGAGGAATATAAGCTCAAGGACATCGCTCAGAGTGCAATTGACGCCGTCGCGAGTGTCAACCAATACCTGACTGACTCAGCTCCCTGGAAAGTGAAGGGTGATGATCCAGAAGCGACTAAATCCCGGCAGAAAACTATCCGTACATCTCTGGAGGCCATTTATGTCTTTAGTCACTTTTTGGCCCCCTTTATTCCCCAAGCCGCAACGAAGATCTTTGAGATGCTCAATACACCTTACAGCAATGTTGAAAAGCTGGCACAGACGAACAACTTGATGCCTGGTACAGCCATCATCAAGGGTGACATATTGTTCAACAAGATAGTCAGCGATGAGGAGAAAAGCGCTGCTGAGAGAAAAGTGGAAAAGGCCCGCGAAGCCGCCGAGAACCAGAAGAGAAAGAAGAAAGAGCGCGAAGAAAAAGCCGCGATGGCACGCGCAGGGGACAAAGCCGCCAAGGCAGCCACTGACGATGACCAGCCGGATTTCACGAAGATGGACATTCGAATTGGCAAGGTTACCAAGGTATGGGTCCATCAAGCAGCCGACAAGTTGTATTGCGAAGAAATCGACGTGGGAGAAGACGAGCCCCGTCAGATTGCGAGCGGACTGCGGAGCTTTTACTCTCTCGAGGAGATGGAGGGCAGGATGGTTTGTGTCGTCTGTAACCTCAAGGCCAGCAAGATTGTGGGTTTTAACAGCAATGGCATGGTGTTGGCGGGGAAGAGCGCCGACGGGAGCGTGACAGAACTCGTTGACCCCCCCGTTGGCGCTACTATAGGTGAACGCGTTTATATTGAGGGTCAAGAGGGGGAGCCACAATCCTCCAATGTCATCAAGAAAAGGAAGACTTGGGATACGGTAAAAAAGAATCTCAAGGTGGATGGGAACAAAAATGCTACCCACGATAATTTAGTATTTCGTTGCCAGGCTGGGCCCTGCACCGTGGTGACCTTGGATGAGGGTTCTCCTATAATGTAAGAGCAGCCGAAGAGCCTTTCTTGATTTTTTTTATGCCAGACAGTTTATCAAAAGGCAATTAATTTATCAATCTACATTTTCATCAATTTTCTGCAATCGCAAGTGAAAGGACAAGTGCGCAACAAAAAGGGGTGAGCGCAAAGCCAAGTTGAGCTTTGTCCATCTGTTCCCCTGAACTATCTCTCCTCAGGTACTATCTAGCAAAATGCTTTGTCGTCAGATCCGCTTTATTGCAGCATTGTCGGTAATCTCATGTAAAACAATATATCATAGGAGTTTTTTTCATTATCCACTTGAATTGAAAATTGCAAAACTCACCTATCCCTTTCTCTGTTCAACCTGTCTCTCCTCTTCACATTTTCCGCTCATCTTCCTTCTCCTTCTCCCTCTCCTCCTCTTTCCTCCAATCTCTCACTCTCCCTTTGACGAAACCCTTCACCTCGCCGTCAGATTTTCCGACGCTCCATAAAACACACTCCCAGACACATTCCAACCCCCCCCTGCTTCCGCATTTCACCCAAATAAGGCCGTTCATACCAACCGCAATCTCAAAGGGAATCATCATCCCAAGTTCATTCAGACACACATTTTTGGGCCTGAGGAGCTCCAGCGCATAGAATAAGGGGACAACGAACGTCACACCATCCTTAAGCTCTCCGTAAATACACTCACTTGTCATCCAGTCCTTCTTCCCTGTGGTGCCCCCTGAGGAGTTTCCTTCAATACAAGTGACGATGACATCCCCCTCCATGCCCTCACAGACACCCCAGTCGACAACACGGCAATAAACAACCTCCCCAACCTTCAAATTAGGCTTATTACGTTTTGTCGCTCCCTCAAAACCAACTGTGGAGAGGATTGCTGGACGAGAGGCGAAAATGTTGAGATGGTAGTGGTCCTGATTCCTGCCCGTCACGATGCCGATCACTTGGTGTGGCATTTTCGTAGCCTCCTGAGAGCTTAAGGGAAGGCTCAAAGGCCGGGGGGTGGCGCGGGGAGACGGAGAGACATGATAGATAGTTCTCCCTCCTTTTTTTGTCAAACATAATTTGCCAACAGATTGGGCAATAATCTTGTAGCCGCTGATGCCATTAGAGGCGGAAAATGTCGGGGGGAGACTAGATGGGAGTTGTGAAGAATTCGCATCGACACTGGGGGGTAGACCAGGGTTATTCACAGAGTTGCCTTTTGTTTCACTCACAGAGGATGGTGGGGGTAAATATTCAAGCCCTGGGCCAAGCAAAAGAGAAGGGGAAGGACAAGGGATATACTGCGTTACATCATCGCCGGGAAATACAGTAGGTAGAGTCGGAGGGGGCGGAGGAGAGGCCATCACAGTTGAGAGCACAAGGCAGACTGTGTGGATGCGGTCCTTTATGCCAAGAGTTCCACTAGTGCCCTTAATATCCCTACAGCAACCAACAAACTCGTATATAACAGCTCGGTGATGGCTCGGTGATGGTTTATCAAACTTGGGTCTCTCTTTGCAGTTTTCGTCAAAACACACACGACAATTAACAATTAACCCTAACCAAATCTAAGGGGGATTACAAAAAAAGGGTGGCCGCGGCATCAAGAGACCTCAACGATACACTTGTCAGTCAGTCAGTCAGACGAGAAAATAGCACACTATTCTACAACATCCCAAGACAGAAGGATGACAAAGTCTGCTCTCCAATCAGCAATCTGTGCCATGAACGGCACCTCTCCGATCACTTTTGATGTGACCATAATCTGCACTACCGATGACCACCAGTCCCTGTGGTGGATGAATAGGCTTTCTCGTACGGTTTGTCGGAACAGCAAGGTATTAGCAGTGAGTGAGGACTGGGCTGCCGGAGGAGCTGGAAATGGTAAGTTTTTTTGATTAGCCTTTATGTATGGAGGCCTTCCTCTGCCCAGCCCTTGCATTCCTCAAATTCCCGCACCTCTTTTCTTGGTATTGGTCTCTAATTAATTTCACTCGACGACGCGATTCGCTCGCAATCACGACTCCTGCTCCCTGATACCTTCTCTTTCACCCGCAGGCTTGGGCACTTTATATGCGTTTGAGAAGGCATGTATCTTGGCAACTGAAAAATTCGGCCCCAGCTATGATCTGAAAGCGTTGCTGAGCTCCAACTCTGTATCAGTGGGCCTATTTCATACTGCCGGTAAAGGCACACGCCTTGCACCTCTTCCCGCCAGCGAAAACAACAATAAACCGGGCGTAAAGCTCCCGGCCGTTGTAGATGTGATGGACTCTGAAAACAACGTCACCACCCAGGAATCTCTCACCATTCTGGAGGCCGTGGTGAAACAGACTGGCATTTATGCTGCTTCGCGGAAGGGTAGATTGTCAGTCTTTTGGGGGGATCAGGTTTTTATTCCAAGTGAAGCCTTCCAGTACGAAATTTCCCACCACATTGACATTATGTGCACTCTGGGTACCATGGTGGACAGGGAGGAATGGCTCTCGAGGGGACTGGATAAGTACGGTGTCATCGCCGTGGGTAGTGATGGCGAGGCCGCTCAGGTCGAAAAGGTGGACTACGACACGGCAATATTAATGTTGAAGAGTCTCGGAGGTGTTGAGATGGTTGGGCCCAGCCTTGGAAGTTTCAGCGTCAGTGCTGTCATGCTAGCCGCGTTGTGTACCGAGTTCAGGAGCGAGCTGAACGAAAAGAGCGGAAAATTTGATACAGATCCCCACTTTTGGATGCCGATGACACTGAAAGAATCGGATTACGTCAAGCTTATGATGGGGAAAGGAACGGATGCGGCGACGGCGACTTCTCACCATACTCGGATGACCAGAATGAAGAAATCATTCCAACAAAAAACCGTCAACCTCGACAATTCTTCGCTGGGGCTCTTTGGTGCTGTCAATGTCGGTAGTGAGGCTTGCTGGTGGGACTACGGGCAGCTAAAGCTTTACAGCAAGAACAACTTGAAGCTGTTGGAGAACGACGAGAACGCATCCCTCTTGCGTGATTTCTTTGGTGTGACGAAGCGCATTTCAGGTAGCACGATTTCTGATAGTGTAAAGATATGCGATGCCAGCTGTGTCTTTGCCAGTGAGGCGAACAATGGCAGCATCAGTGGAAGTGTTCTAAGCTGCGTACATTGCGGTGAAATAGACGCGAACGGGGCTATTTTGGTAAATGTCACGGCCAAGAGCATCAAGGCGGCCAAGGGATCCATTCTGTACAATGTTGTCGATGATTCGGAGGAAGGCGTGGTGGTGGGCGAAGGCGAGGTTCGTGTGGGTGACTTTGACAAGTTGGGAGGCCAATCGGTGGTCAACTCATCTCTGGCAATTGACGGGGGGAAAGTTTGGAAAGTAGCTGTCGCCGGCAATGCAAATAGCTTTGAAGGCATCCACAGCGAGAATAGGAACAGTGACGTAGCAGAAATTGAGAACCAGAGGTTGTCAGCGCACAAGAGGTTGAAGCTATCCATCACCAACTGACGATGATGAGATTGACGATAATTTGCTGATTTAGCGATAAACGGTTTTACTTGCAACAACAAATCTCACATAATATTCTTACGTAAGTAGCATACATTACACTTATTTTGTTCTCCGTTTTTTTTTCGCTATCGTTGTGGTCGAAGTCCTCTGATTACTTCTTGACACGTTCTCATCGGTATTGTCCAGAGCCAAATCATGAATTTCCACTGATCCTCCTGATCTCCCCGTGTCACTGTTCAACTTCCTCTTGATCCTGAGGTACCTCGTAACGTCCCAATCGCTGAAATTGGGGAAGCTCTTGGGCCCGTTGAAGATGGTCAGCACTGTTATCTCCTCATTTTCTAGGCCGATCAAATTCGGCAACAACTTCGGCGTAATCAAAAAGTATTGCCCTGAATGACTGCTCGGGTCCCCCCTCTCGGGAGGTTTGCAAGAATTTTCCACAATCCTCTTGAAAACGCCCCTCTCATTGACTTCGTCCATGCCTTGGTTGATCTCATCGACGCAACGGACTGGCGAGGTGAGCATGTCCTGCAGTGCCATCAGGAACAGAATCGTGGACACAGAGCGTTCACCGCCGGAGTGAACTCTCGCGCTTAGCACCTGCATCCCCGCCTTTTCACGAAACCTGACGTTGATTCGAATTCCATAATCCTTGTACTCGCCCCCATCCTCTTCGGCTTTGTACAATGTGACGCCCCCGGCGCATCCCAAATCGTGCATGTACTTCCCAAATCGTTCGTCAACCTTGTCTAGAGACTTGCGCAGGCGGCGGAGCCAACTCTCCTCCAACTTGCTGAGCTCGCTCTGCTTGATATCTCCTGCCTGATCCAAATCTCCGAGCTCTCTTTCAATGGCCGCGATCTCTTCTTGCCTCTGCTCATACTGCCGCGCAACCTCGGGGTTGTCCTCAATGCTGTTGATCGTGTTCTTGCAATCATCAATCAGTGCCTCGAGGGTAACGAGATCATCAGTGACCCCTTCGAGCGCCACCCTCAGCGGGGTATCCTTCCCTTCAGCATCCTCAAGCGGGGCGTCAGTCTCCGCCAAAGTTTTTGTCTTTTTGAATTCGACCTTTGCAACCTTAAATTTTTCGGTCGCTTCGTCGTAGTTCTGCTTAAAGGATGCGGCTTCATTTTCAAACCTCTCGATCACATCGCAAGTGGCATTGACTTGGGCGTTGATGGTGTCGACCCCCATTCGAGAAATGGCCGCACTAAAAGTGTGCTCCATCATCTCGTCGAATTGATCCGTCATGACCTTTTGCTCTTTCAAGCTCTTGGTGACGTAAGCCTTTATTTCCCTGATCTTTTCCTTGCGGCTTTCCTGTCCGTCCTCTGCCGCTAGAGCCCTTGCCTCCTCCATCTTCCTGCGCAAAGTTTCAACCTTAGACTGCTTCCTTTTGATTTCGGCAATCTCCTGCTTGATGCTGGAAAACTCATTCCTGGCACCATTGTAGCTCTTCTCGTTCTTGGAGTGCTCTTTTTCTGCCTCCTTCATCTGATCTCCGATCTCCTCCATCCGACTCTTTTGGTCTGCGAGTTTGACCTCCATCTCCTTTATCTTCTCGACCGGAAGACCCGTAGAGTATAACTTCGAGGGTAAAACATCTCGGAGGCTCATGTTAGCCTTGCCTGAGTACTTTGAGATGATGGACGTGAACCGCCGCCAAGGAGAGTTCTGCCTCTCGCCTGGCACCATCAAAGTACTCGATTGAAGTGAATTACCTTTGGGATGTCCAGGGTCCCTCCTGGACAGCTCGTCTAGAAAATTCTTCTTCTCGATCGCCTGACAGGTCATGCTTGAACCCACGAGCATGTTGTTCAGCTGTACCTGTTTCAGCGCCTCAACGACGGCTGGGGGAGCCTGGATGCCGTCGCTCAGAAATCCCTTAATTCCAGCCTCTCGACGAAATTTCTCGACCCTTGTCTTGCTGTAGTTCTTCTCAACAGGCATGGGCTCCTGGACATTCACATTCTCAATAATGATGGGAATTTTTCGCTTTGTTCGGATCTCGGTGAACAGAAAGTCAAAGTCCTCCTTGCACTGCGTAATAAAGCAGACCGACTTTCGGTATGGGACGGCTGCTTCCACACACATGGCGATGGTGTTGTTGTCACATGATACTTCAGCGGCGATGGGACCGAACACAGGGTGTCGCAGTTTAGCACCATTCTTATCGACGAAGTCGCAAATCGTTCTTAGCTCATTGCCTTTCTTCGCTCCAAGGGCATTGAATAGTTTTTCACGGCGTCGACTCTGTGCATTGAGGAGGGGAATATTAGAATATTAGTATTAGTATTGGCGATGTCGAGATCCCCGTCGTCAGCGATCTTAACCCTGACGAGTCCTCTGAGCGCCATAGCCCCCGCCCTCCCTCACCCACGACCTTCGCCTCGTCCTCCAGGGTTGTTTTTTTCGGAAAAAACACGCGAAAAAAGGAGGTGTTAACGACCAGGTGCACCTCCTCACTTACCTTCCCGTCCCTGATGGCTTTCATATCTTTTAGGAGTCCCCTCTCATTGTTTCTAATCTCGGCGAATTCTTCTGCTAAAGAGTTCTTCCGGGCGGAGGCATTTGCGAGGACCTTGCTCATCGCTTTCACCTTGGCCATTTGGTCTTTCATATTCTCCTCGAGAAGCTCAACCCCCTTGAGATGGGATATTTCTTCTGCGGCGGCCTCATACCTTTCAGTATAATCGCGAGCCTTTTGCTCAAGCTGCGCGGCGCGAGTGTGGGCTTCCTGAATAGCCACAATGCTGTCGTCAAGGTTTTCTTCATATTTACCAATCTTGTCGACAATTTTATCAAGGCTTTTCTTGCTGACTTTGATACGGTCCGCCTCTTCCTGTAACTTGGCACCCTGCGCGCTCTTAACTTCCAACAGCTCCTCCCGTTTTGCCTGAAATGGCTTAATTTCCTCGTTTCTCTTATTGAATGCGTCCTTCATCCTTTCCTTCTCTGCCTTCAATTCGACGCACTGCAGGCGTAACTTGTCCATGTCCAGCCATAGTTTCTTCTTCTCGAGCAATTCCAAGCGATCGACATGAGACTGCCTCTCCACGATCCTCTCCCGTTGTTTCTCTAGCGAAGCATTCTCCGCACGGAGCTCCTTGAGCCTTTCTCCTATTGTCTGTCGTGTCCTACTGGTTTCAGAATTCTCTCCCTGCATCTGGATCAGGTCCATGTGCTTCTTGTATAAATTCTCAAATGACAGCGCCTTTTCGGTCTCGATCAGCAGCTGTTTGTGGTCGAAACCGCTAAACGATCCAACATGGTCTTGAGGGAGAAATGTGCATAGGTTGTCAACAGAGATCTGGAATTCATCTTTCACAATCTTTGTGGTATGGGTATGGTATGGATGGTATGGATGG
>Ga0209714_1000746_pt1 | contig 18495 bp, 15 predicted proteins | sample COGITO_mtgs_1104_5_FD_185517 | JGI IMG/M metagenome (GOLD analysis project Ga0209714, IMG submission 185517) | Pelagic marine microbial communities from North Sea - COGITO_mtgs_110414 (SPAdes) (version 2) | ecosystem: Environmental > Aquatic > Marine > Epipelagic ...
GGAAGCGTCATTAGCACATATGTCTCTTATATGCACATCATTAAAGGAAGCGTCATTTGCACATATGTCTCTTATATGCACATTATTAAAGGAAGCGTCATTTGCACATATGTCTCTTATTTGTACATCATTAAAGGAAGCGTCATTTGCACATATGTCTCTTATATGTACGTCATTAAAGGAAGCGTCATTTGCACATATGTCTCTTATATGCACATCATTAAAGGAAGCGTCATTTGCACATATGTCTCTTATATGCACATCATTAAAGGAAGCGTCATTTGCACATATGTCTCTTATATGCACATTATTAAAGGAAGCGTCATTTGCACATATGTCTCTTATATGTACGTCATTAAAGGAAGCGTCATTTGCACATATGTCTCTTATATGCACATCGTTAAAGGAAGCGTCATTTGCACATATGTCTCTTATTTGTACATCATTAAAGGAAGCGTCATTAGCACTTATGTCACCATTTATCTCCACATTATTAAAGGAAGCGTCATTAGCACTTATGTCACGTCCAATTAAAATCTTATTAATATCTCTAAATTGTTGGATAAGTGTTTTACTCATATTAAATATAATTAATATTTTTTTAATAACTCTTTCATATTATTAATTTCATATTCTTGTTGAATAATAATATTTTTGGCCAATTGTTTTACATTATTATTTATATTTTTATTTAATAATTTATATGTTGTTGTTAATGCGGTTGAATGATGACCAATCATTCTTTTTAACCATTCCTTTTCGTTGATAAAATATTGATTTCTTAAAATAAAAGCAAATAAACAACTCAAAAATAATCCAAATAATAAAATATTAATATGAATCATACCAGAATAAATATAATATACTATTTGATGAGCCCATATCATTAAAGACGCCATATATAGACTTGAATATATTAAGGTATATGAAAAATATATATGTTTAATATCATAAGCAAGAACATTCATAGAATTAAAAAATAATGATATAAAAAACATAACTAAAAACAATATTATATTATATTTTAAACTATTCATTACTATTATATAATATTTAAAAATCTTAAATATTTATATAAATCAAATATTATTAAAATAAATTTCTCTATATTTTTCTACTATTTTATCGTCTATTTTTTTTTTTATGAAATAATCTATTTTTTTTTTTTTTGTTAATAAACTTATAATTGTATATAAACAATACATGCCGCATTCTGTATTAGTTTTTTGATGTTTTAAACCATAATTATCATAATATTTAAGTTTTCCTTTGTATTCTTTCATAATTCTATCCTTCAATATTTTAATTTCATTTGGTATTTTAGTTCCATTAGAATCAAAATATAATATATTTTTTTCATATAAATCTATGTACATACAAACCCAATGTGAACCTTTTTTATAGTGTGGATCTAAATTGAAAATGAACCCTATATATTTTTTATTAGTATTAATATTAAAATTACACAAATCATCCCATACACATCTATTATTATAAGTTGAATCGAAATCTATTGGACTAGGTCCTATAAATATAAAATCTTTATATGTTTCTTCGTATTGTTTCATAACATTTATAATGTCTAAACTATTTAACCAAGTATTTTTATCTAATTTCCATGTTTTTGGAGTAAATGGTGCAAATATATCATTTCTAATTTTTTTATTTATAATTTTTTTTATACATAATTCATTATTACACAATGAGTTATAATATTTTAATTTTATTTTAATTTTATTTATATTGTTTGTCTGTATTTTCTTATCTGGGTGTCTTTTATTCCATAATTTTTTTAAATATAAAATTTGTTTTGTCAAACATAATTTTTTTGTTTTAATTTTAGGGTGACATTTTAATTTTATAGTATTCATATATAATATATGTCTATAAAAATGAATACTATAAAAAATATAAAAAAAAAAAAGTCAAAATTAAGAAAAAAAACAAGAAAAAATATTGAAAAAAAACCAAAGTCAAAATTAAGAAAAAAAAATAATGTAATTAAGGGGGGGGCGAGTGACATAAACAATCCTCCTCCTCCTCCTCCTCCTCCTCCTGCTGCTACTGCTCCTCCTGTTGCTCCTTCTGTTCATGTGAGTTCTGATTCAGAAGAAGATGAAGAAACAAGAGAAGTAATAGCAGGAGCAAGAGCAACAGTAGCAAGAGTAGCACCAGTAGTAGAAAGAGCAGCAGCAGAAGAAATAGAAAGAAAAGCAAGAGTAGCAGAAGCAAGAGCAAATGTAGCAAAAGCAGCAGCAGGAGCAAGAGAAGGAGAAGCAAGAAGAGCAACAGCAGCAGCAAGAGCAGCAGAAAGAGAAGCAATATTCGCAGAAAGACTAGCAAGACAAGTACCAGGAAATGAAAAAAATGCATCAAAAGCAAGAAAAACAGAAAGAAAAGCAATAAAAGCAAGAAAAGCAGAAGAAAGAGCAGAAAGAAAAGCAATAAAAGCACCAGCAACACCATCAAGAGCAAGAGCACCAGCACCAGCAGCACCAGCAGCAGGAGCAGCACCAGAAGCAGTAGTAGCACCAGCAGCAGTAGCAGCAGCAGAAGGAGCACCAGTAGTACCAGCAGCACCAAAAGCAGGAGCACCAGTAGAAGCAGAAGCAGGAGCACCAGCAGCACCAGTAGCAATACCAGTAGCAGAATCAGTAGTACTATTACCAACAGCAAGAGCAGTATCAAGAGCAGATGTAGCAAAAGCAGCAGAAAGACTAGCAAGACAAGCACCAGGAAATAAAAAAAATGCAGCAAAAGCAGATGTAGCAGCAGGACCAGCAGCAAGAGCACCAGCAACAGCAACAGCAAGAGCAGCAGCAATAGCAGCAGCAGCACCAGTAGCAGGAGAAGCAGGACCAGGAGCAAGAACATTTAAAAATACAGTAAGAGGAGCAGGAGCAGTAATAAGAGGAGCATTAGCAAGAACATATAAAAATATAAAAGCAAAAACAGGAGCAAGAACATTTAAAAATACAGTAAGAGGAGCACCAGCAGCAGTAGCACCAGCACCAGCAACAGCAGCACCAGCAGGAGAAGGAGCACCAGCAGCAGTAGCACCAGCAGCAGTAAGAGCAGTACCAGCAGAAGCAGTACCAGTATTACCAGCAGCAAGAGCAGTACCAGCAGCAAGAGCAGTACCAGCAGAAGCAGTACCAGTATTACCAGCAGGAGCAGCAGGAGAAGCAGAAGAAGCACCAGCAACAGCAGCAGCAAGAGCAACAGCAGCAGCAAGAGCAACAGCAGCAGCAAGAGCAGCAATGGCAGCAGCAGCAAGAGGAGCAGGAGCAGTAATAGGAGCAATAGGAAGAGGAGCAGGAGCAACAAGAGCACCAGCACAAGCAACAGTATCACCAGCAGGACCAGCAGCCCCAGCAGCAGCAGGAGAAGCAGTAGTACCAGAAGCAGTAGTACCAGAAGCAGTAGTACCAGAAGCAGGAACCAGCAACAGGAGGAGGAGGAACAAGAAGCAACAGGAAGAGGAGGAGGAGGAGGAGGAAGAGGAGGAGGAAGAGGAGGAAGAGGAGGAAGAGGAGGAGAAAGAAGGGAGAGGGAACCAAGCCAACCCAATCCAAACCAAACCAAATGAAGTATCAGGTTCGATTGTTCCAAATAAAGAAGATAACAATATAATTATGTATTCTTTGATTGCAATCATAGGAGCAATGACTTTATTATAAAATATCAAATTTGAAACTTAAAGTATATTAATAAAACAACTTATTTCAATAGTTATATGTTGAATTATTGTTCATAAAAATAATTCAACATTAAGTGTTGGTATGAATAGTGCATCGTAATATTCACATAATTTATCAATAATGTAATTATATCTAATCATTAAGTATTTCAATATTATTTAAATGATAATAAATAAATAAATGTGTTCAAATCACCTAAAATATCATCTCTCACATTCGATAAATCACTATCTAAGACAAGACCTTCTAAATGAGAAATAAAAGTTTTAACTTGCTTTAACAATTTTTTTAAATTTGACTCATATTTAATAGATAATCTATAATTAATATTTAATTTTTTGCCATATTTACCTAAATATATTTCAACAAACTTATCCATATTATTATTAAGATCGGAATATAGTTCATCAGTTGCTTTATGAGATGAATAACGATTTGTTTTCCAATGATACATTTTAATAATCAATAACATTTCTAACATTTTATTAATAGTAGGTTCAATTTTATATTTTTTTAAAGTTTTTGTCATTATATTATATATTTTTATTAATTTCTCTAAAACATGTATTTCCGGCATAATCATAAACAATCATTTTTTCTTCCCCTTCATTATTAAATATCTCAGAACCACTCGAACCATCCCCATATCCCCAACGTTCTTGTCGAACCCATTTACCCAGATATTCTAATTTATTTGTAGTATAGTGTCTTTCATTAGGCCATTTACCTTCTGTATATGTTTTTAAAGCAAATTCATATTCTTTATTTGGGTCAAATTTAATAATACGGAATACTTCCGTCATATAATATATATATTATTAGCTTTTAAATTGATTTAATAATAAAATAGTAATCCATATAATGGAAAAATTATTTTTAGAAATAAATCAATTAAAAGAAAATAAAGGATATATACAAAAAGACGAATTATTATATTTTATGAAAATACAAAAAAATAGAATAGAAATAGAAGAAGATAAAATTAGAAACATATTAATAAATATGAATAAATATTGTTTAACCTTATTAGGTAATGATTACATAAAAATACAAAAAGAAGGATTAGAACTTTATAATAAAAAAAATAGAGATTATGGAGAATCTTACAAACAATGTGGTACAATTGGTATATTAGTTCGTATTATAGATAAAATTAATAGATTAGAAAATTTGAAACATATAAGTAATTACGAAGTGGGTGAGTCATATAAAGACACATTAATAGATTTACATAATTATACATTATTGGGTATAATATGTATAGACGGTGAATAATATAAGAATAAAATATATTTAATAATATAATGGATGACGAAAAATCAATTAATGAAATAAAGAAAATATTCAATAATATATTACCTGGTATTAATTTTTTTTCTGATTTTACTTTACAAGATGTTGAAGTAGCAAAAAAAAAATTATTTTATCATTATAAAATAGAAACAAATGAGAATGAAGAAAAAATAAAAGCATATATAGATAAAATATCAAATGATATGATAAAAGATAAATTTTCACTATCAATGGAAAAACCGCAAGATGTTGTAGTAAAAAATACAATTAAAGATACATTAAATCCAAATTATAGAAATACTATTAATCGTATTACACAAATAGACTCTCAATACAGAAATAGTTTATTACAATCTAACAATAACTCTTTATGTTCTGATACATACTTAAATGAGACAAATTTTACAAGTCAATTAACGGATACATTAAGTAATGTTGTTTCTATTAAAGTGGAGTCTATTAGTATTCCATATACTTTTTATAATATTGAAGAAAAGCAAGGTAATCATATTTTTATAATAAATGATGTAGCTTTTACAATAAGTGATGGATTTTATACTATAACTACACTCATAAACAAATTAAATAGTTTACAGAATACAAATACAACATTTACTCTTATCGAAGGAACTGGGAAAATAGAAATAAATACTTCACATGAAGTAATATTTTATGACAATACGGATATAAATTTCAAAAACACTAATATAAATAATTCGTTGGGTTGGATATTGGGTATAAGAGACATATATTATAATGATGATATAATTACGTCTTCTATTAATGTTTCTACTTATACCACTAAATATATAGCGTATATACCTACAATAAAATATTTCGTGTTAACACTTGATGATTTTAACAATAATCAAAGCAACAAATCATTGGTTCAATTATATCAAGGTAAAGAACCTCACACAAAAACAACTAATTATTATAAAAATATTAATGAAAAAAAAACAAATTATTATAGAAATAAAGGTTATGATACGGATACTGCTATAGATAACAATATAACTGGTAATGTATGTATAGATACATTAAAATTAAGTGATCTATCTACAATAAGTGATAAATCTTCTCCATATAAAAATAGAGGTTTAACACAGAAACAATTTTATACACAAGCTGCAATAAATGATAAAAACGATAAAACAGAAATAAAAATAATACAAGAACCAATGCCCAATATTATTGCAATAATACCATTTGAACCAAAATCATTAATATGGGGGCAGAGTATTTTTTTTAGTGATAAGAATAAATATAGTCGTGATTATCACGGTCCCGTAGATATAGATAAAATGAAGATAAAAATATTTGATGATAAAGGTAATATATTAAATTTAAATGGTAGCGAATGGTCAATGACTATTGTATCTAAACATTTATATAAATATTAATTAAAATATTCTAAAAACGAATTTTTATCTCTTTTTTCTAGAACTCCTTTATTTTCTCCATTTTCAAACATAATGATTGTTGGAAACCCGCTAATATTATATTTTTCCATCATTTCTTTTTGTTCGGGTTTACCATCCCCAACATTTAACTTCAACATTTTATTATTATTATCTGTATTTATTTCACTGGCTGTTTCGTCCCATACAGGTTTAATATTTTTACAATGACCACACCAGTTAGCATAGAATAAAACTAATTTTTTATCATCCTTTATATCTTCATTTAAATTATCACAAGAACTTTCGAAACCTTCGTCTAGGTAATTAATATAAATATAATATAAAAATAATAGAGCTATTATAAATAATAATGTTTTAACATCAAAGTTTTTTTTTACTTTTTTTAATAATGCATTTACCTTTTTATACATTATATATTATAATAATATTTAAAGAATAGAAGAATAAAATATTAATGATATTGATATTTTATTTGTTAACAACCGGATATTCTTTCATTATACCACGAATTCGTACTACAATGTATATAAAATCTCATAAATATGATGCTTTAAATGAAAATCAAGAAAAATATACGTCATTATTGGATGATAATAATATAAAATTAGTAATATCAGTTGGTTCAGCAGGAACAGGTAAAACCTTGTTTGCGTGTCAAAGTGGATTTAATCATTTAGATAATAGAAATATTGAAAAAATATTAATAACAAGACCAACGGTTACGGTAAATGAAGATATTGGTTTTTTACCAGGTAATCTAAATAAAAAAATGGCTCCTTGGATGAGACCAGTTATGGATATATTAAAAGACTATAAAATATCTAAACACGATATAGAAATATCACCATTAGGATTTATGCGTGGAAGAACATTCAAAAATTATTTTATTATTGCTGATGAAATGCAAAATAGTTCTCCTGAACAAATGATTATGTTATTAACAAGAATGGGTGAAAATAGTAAAATAGTAATTACAGGTGATCTATTACAAAGCGATAATGATGAAAATGGATTAAAAGATTTAATTGATAAAATAAATTGTTATTATTCAAACGAAGAAGAAATGAATAAAGACGGTATAGGTATTGTTTATTTTAATGACGATGATATTAAAAGGTCTAAACTTGTTAAAACAATATTATTCATATATTCTAATAAATAATTATCAATGTGTAAATTTTTATCTTTCTATCAATGAAATATATTTTATTCATTTACCTTTATTATACATCATTAGTTTAATCTCATCCTTTATCATATTCATAGTTTCTTCATCTTCTTTGTTATTTAAATATCTATCATATTTGTCTCTTAATTCTTTTGTTCCATATGATTCTAACCAATCTTCTAATAACATTTCATGAGTATCGTATAAATTATTTAATTCATATGATTTATTTTTTAAATTCCAATTATTACCTTCATATACCATTATATATTTATCTTTCATATTTGATATATATATATTTCTGTTTTCAGGTTTTAATGGATTAAAGTGGATTTTTTCTATCATACTTTTAACGCAAAATGTAACTTGTTTTATTGCACCTATATAATCTTTTTCTGTTAAATGAGATACATCTGTATCTTTATAAGATAATAATTGTATATTGTTTTGAATATTTGTTATATTAGGAACTTGTAATTTATCCATTAATTTATCTATCTGTTTTTGTTGGTTCTCATTTTGTTCTTTATGATATTGTAATTCCTTATCTTTTTGTAACATTTGCCCTCTTTGTTGTTCTAATTGTAAATTCATTAATCTTACTAATTCCTTTAAATCTTCATCCTTATTTTTTGTACAACTATATTTTATATGCTTAGATAATGATGATTGATGTGTATATTCTTTATAGCAATATTTACACATAAATTTACTCGTTTTTTGACTAAATAATGCTATATTTTTACTCGTAAATGCTATATTTTGGCTATATTTTAGAGTTTTTTTATGTTTTTGACTAAGTATATGTCTTTCATAATTTGCTTTTCTATTGGTATAATAATTACATTGTTTACACTCAAAACATATCATATATAATTTATATATAATATGTTTATACTCATTACTCAACTATATACATAATAGTATATATTTAATTACTCATTTATAAATAATTAACATTGAAAAAAAAATATATAATGCTAACTAAAAAAAGAGAAACTGCGAGAGAGAGGGAGGCATTTTTAAAATTTACATAAATAATTAACATTTGAAAAAAAAATATATTAATGCTAAAAAAGAGAAACCACTAGAGAAGGAATTTTAAAATTTACATAATGAGACAGATACATAATGTTTACTCCTTTTTTGGCTAAATAATGCTATATTTTTTACTCATTTTTGCTAATTTTTAGCATTTGTTCGTTTTTGAGTAATTATAATATTTGCTTTATAATAGTAATAAAAATATATAATAAATATAAAAAATATTATATTTATTCTTTGTTATATTTCTTTTACTCATTAAATATATTTTTTATATTATACCAATAATGTTTTATTTCTTGTTTTTTTAATAATTAGCATCATAAAAAAATATAAGACTAACTAACAAAAAATGAGAAACTGCGAGAGAGAGAGAGGTATTTTAAAAAAATATATGAATAATGAAGTTTAATAAAATATTTTTATCTTCTTAGAAAATATTCTAATTTATAACTTTCAAAATGTGAAGATATAAAATTGAATTAATATTATATATAAGTAATATATAATGGTACGTTTTAGATATACAACTGATACAAATAGAAAAATATTTGCTGAAAAAGTACATAAAATAGGTATAATTAAATTAATGAAAATGATTAGTGAAATAGATTGGAATAGTTATTCATTTAATTCGGAATGTACTTTACTACATTGTGTAGGTGATGATGAATATGGGGTAGATACTGCTTCTTATAATTTTGTAGTTAAACCGATAAAAGCAAGATGTAGTGTTGTTCCATATAATTTCATTGGTGGTTCTGTTTACTTTTTATATACAAAAACTGAAGCAGACCTTCATCATTTTATGGATCCAACTGCCGATGTAGATGTATCCATAGATATTCCGATGATTTATTCTATAGGAGATGACGAACCGTTAGAAGAATATCATAAATCTATTCTAAAACAAGGTGATGGAAAAACTGGATTAACTGAACCAAATGAACTGATTCATGATTATTTAAAATGGTTATTAAATGAAGTTTATAATTTATTTGAAAGAGAATTTATAAATATATATGATGATTTAGAAGAATATGTATATGAAACACCTGCTATTTTAACTAAAAATATAAATAATAAGATACATTTTTCAATAGTAGAAGAGTATAATATGATAAAAATACAAATTGAATGTAAAGTTATTGGAATGCAAAAACCAGACCATTTGTTAGAGCTTGTTATAACTACTTTGAAAAGCGAACAAACGATGAATACGTGGGACAGAGGTTCTGATTTTGAAAGTAAATTGAAAAATAATATTATTGAAAAAAAAAATGGTCTATTTATACAATCTTATGATCAACTTATTTCACATAATATTGACTCTATTACAAATCGGATTGATACATTAGAGAAACATAAACTTTATAATCATATTGCTCGTATTCAATATTTAAATTATATATTCCCAAATCATAAAGTTGTAATTAGCGATGATATAAAAAAACTTTTATATTTCTTACATATAAATGAAGGTAATATGCAAATATATAATTATAGAAAAGATGGAACAAGAGAATTTATGTTATCAATGATTGGAAATTTTTTAAATAAATTATTAGCTGATAACATAACGAACCGTTCTTTCATTGTTACAAAGATTGTTGATAATAAACCAACATATAAAATGATTCCTAATATAAAATTATTGAGTATATACAAACCCTTTCAAGCTAGTCTAAGAACTAAATCAAGAAGTAAATCAAGAAGTAAAAGTAAATCAAGAAGTAAATCAATAAGTAAATCAAGAAGTAAATCAAGAAGTAAATCAAGAAGTAAAAGTAAATCAAGAAGTAAAACAAGAAAAACTAGATCTATATCTTTTTAATAAACGAATATTAAAGTTATAAATATTATAATATTTTTTGAGAAAATGTAATCCTATAAAATATCGTAAAATGTAAGATAAACGTTACCAATTAATAGGAGACATAAGCGCGAATGATGCCCCAATAAATATTAAAAAAAATCTGAATATTAAAATGTCTGAAATAATTATTACACCTTTGAGCATTTAAAACGCCGACTTAATCCAGATATTTTTACTTTCCGTTTTCTCGTTGATGGTCGTTTTATATATTTTCTATCATACGCTCATTTTATTAGATTTTTATAAATATGTATTGGTATTTCATCTAATACATCTTTTAGATTATTTATTATAGGTTAATCCCTTTTTCTTTTGTAATCGTGATTTCAATACATTAAAATATCCCTCTATTGCATTTGTATGGAACAGCATATAATAAATTATTATACTTTTTAATTACATCTTTTACAAGTTGATTCCTATGACTGCTGGCATTATCTAAAATAATAAATTTATATTTTCCATTTATAAACTTGTTAATAAAATCAACAATTCTATTACTATCAATACCTGATACCCAATAATACCTTTTAGAGAAATAGCAAATATACCAGTATATTTTTTGAATACTTCTTGACTTTCCGTTTTAACTACACATCTTTTACCGTATTTGAATTAAATTATTATAACATAAAAAATGTTATAATAATTTAAAAATTGAATTAAAAAATAGTTATATAACATATAAAATGCCTCAACAATATAAATGTATGATTTGCGACTCTAAACCCGACCAACTATCTCATCATAAGTCTCACTTGAAAACAAGTAAGCATAAAGATAAAAAAGAATTATTTAAGTTACAATTGGAAAAATTAACAAAAGAAGAATTAGAAGAAAAATATAAAACAAATAAAATTGAAGATATTGTTAAAGATAATGAAACCATAATGAAAGATACTTCTCTCAGTGAAGAATACACAATTTCAAACAATGAATCATTAAAAGAGCATATTCACTCTATTCATAATTTTCTACGTAATTCTGGTGGTGGTTATGGTCTTGGAGCATTAAAAATTTTCAATATATTTTATGGAATTAAAAAGTTAGAAGAACATCATTTGAATGAAGTAATCGGTCTTGGTCAAGAATATTGGTTTTCGTCCTTATTAGATAAGACAACCAATTTAACTGACGAAGAGTTCAACGAGCATGTTGTAAATGGTCTACTTAATGAACTATATGATAACCCATTACTAAAAGAATTTATATTTTATGAAATTCCCAAAAATATTAGGTCGGACGTGTTTCGTGTGTTGATTCAAAAAATAAATGATATTACACGCATTGAAAAAGAGTCAAATGTATTACTTTCCGGCAAAGTATATGAATATTTTGTAGGAAGAGATGAAAGCGCAATTAGTGAATTAGGAGCGTATTTTACAAATCGTCTTTTAGTTGATTTCTCAATTAGTAAAGTAAATCCTCAATTAAATGAGGATGGGACATTTCCTTCTATGATTGATATGTTTGGTGGTTCAGGCGGTTTTACGACTGGATTTGTAAATTATATGAGTCAATATTATGACATAGATTGGTCTTCAAATGTTCATAATATATTTCATTACGATATAAATGAAGATGTGTTAAAAGCCGCTGCACTTGAAATATTTTGTCTAACCGGACAACTTCCAAATATGGAAAACATTGCTTATAAAAATTCATTTAAAACTGAATTTACACATAAATATAAATATATTTTAACCAATCCTCCATATGGTGGTGATAAAAATAAAAAATCACAGGCGCAAGAAAAACGCGATATTTTAAAAAAACATATTTTGAGTTCACCTGAACTCAAAGAAAAATATTCAGAACAACTTAAACATATTACTTCAGAAGAACGTAAAGAAAAAAACAATAAAGAGAAAGATAAAGTGTCGATTGATACTTGCAGCGAACTTATTATAAATTATGCAAAAGAACATCATTTAACCGGAAAAGATAAGGAAAGTTGTTCATTAATCCTTCTTATGGCGACTCTAGATAGTGGAGGAACATGTGCAGGGGTCTTGAAAGAAGGTGTAATGTTTGACAAGAAATATAAAGACCTTCGCAAGTGCTTGATCGAAAATTTCAATGTCCGAGAAGTGGTCAGCATTCCAGCAGACCAATTTGAGAACACAACCACCAAAACATCACTCGTTATCTTTGACAACACGGAAGAGAAAACAAGCGAAATTAAGTTTAGTAAACTCGAGGTTATAAAATATATGGAAAACAAAATCGAAGAACAAAATGGTTGTTTGGTTCTCAGTGAAATGGCGGGAGATATTAGCGGATGTCAAGAATTTGCGGTCTCTACCGCCACAATTCAAGAGTTGCAACAGAACCCTATTTATAGTTTGAATGGCAAAGACTACAACCAAACAGAAATCGTATGTGGTGAAGGTTATGAGATGATTGAAATGAAAGACTTGTGTGAAATTCGTCTTGGAACAAGAATTACAAAGAAACATAATATTGAGGGTGAAATACCAGTTTATGGAGGAGGAGACATAACATTCTATACTTCAGAACCAAATCGTAGCGTAAATACAATGATTATTTCTCGATATGCTATGTCTAAAACATGTGTAAGAATTATAAATACGTCATTCTATCTTAATGATAGTGGATTAAGTCTTCATTGTTATGATGATGAAAAGCAAGACCTTATTAATTATCTAATCACTTCTGATTATATGCAACAATATATTTATGAAAATATGACAGTCGGCAGTATTCAAAGAAACATTAATATGGATAGTTTTAAAAAAATGAAAATCCCCGTTCCCAAGAACCCCGAGAAAATCCAATACTGGGTAGATAAGATTTCACAACCCTATAATGAGAAGAATGAGAAACAAACTCGTATTCAAGAGTTGGAGAAAACCATTCAAGAACGAATTCAATTCATTTGCGATAATGAAGATTGTGAAGAGGTTGAACTTAAAGATATAACTAATTTAAATACTGGTTCAACTCCAAACACAAAAATCAATGAATATTGGAATGGAACAATTCCATGGTGTTCTGTTTCAGAGTTAAATAATAATTATATTTATGATACTAAAAAACATATAACTAGTGATGGTGAAAAAACCATGTTGAATCGAAAAGTTAAAAAGGGTAGCATTTTAATGTCATTTAAACTATCTATTGGTAAATTAGGAATCGCTGGATGTGATATGTATTGTAATGAAGCAATTGTGATAATAAATTCAAAAATTGCAACCTTATCCAGAATGTATCTATACTATCTATTATCAATTAATAATTTTAGTAAATATGGTAATGGTAGTATTGGAAAAAATGGTAATCTAAATAAAGAGATTTTAAAAAGAATAAAAATCAAACTCCCAAAGAACAAGAAACTCATTGACGATTTGAACCCAATGTTCCAAGAGATCGAGGAGCATCAGCAAGCAGTAAAAAATGCGGATGAGTTGTATAAAAAATATATTCAAGAACTCAGCAACGAAGCAATGCCTAACGGCGCCGAGGGCGTGTAATTCCCAATTCTGTTTCAATATTAGAATTCCAATCTTTATATAATTTATCTGGTTCTAATGGTAAATCACTTTCTATCTCACAGTACCTTTTATATTCCATCATACTTTGAATATTTTTTTCTTTACATTTGCTTTTCCACTCATCTTTTGTTGTTGGGTAAATACTTGTATCAATGCTAAGTAAATCATACCATCCTTTATCTGGCCATACACCTTTTTTTTTAAAATATAATTCAATATCCTGAATTTTATCATCATATTTAAATGAATCATATTCATGTTTTGAATTTAAATTCTGAAGAACTGCTTTATGATATAAATATTCTTCTTCTTCTTCGCTCATTTTACATTTTAAATCTTTACTTCGTCTAAGTCTTAATCTTAAACGCCTCAATTCTAAATCATCATTTTCTAAGACATAATGCGAACGTTCTGGTTTTTTTTGTTCTCCTTTCTTATATTTCTTCACTATTTCTACAATTAATCTTTGTTCTATATTTTCATCTTCAATTCCCAGATTGCTTACAATGGATCTTATTTTTTTATGTGAATTTGTTTCATCATTAAAATTGTCATTATCGATAAATGGTACTAATAAATAAGCCATTTTTGATGTATTGTCTTCATCATTTCTACATGGTCTCATTGAACATTGAATAATTCGAATTGTAGAAACCATATTTTCTACAAAACAAACACCATTTAATTTTGGGAGATTGAAACCTTCACCAAATATATATACACAAGATATAACCCCATATGGCATTCGTTTCATATGATTTACTTCATTTTTAAGTTTACATTTACTATCACAATGTAATGCTTTATTATAAAAATCATCTTTATTCAAATTAAATATTTTTTTATCTAATAATAAATCAATATATTTTTTTACCAATTCAGAGTTTTTTTTAGTATTTGTATAGCATAATATATGAGTTAAATCTTCGTATGTTTCCAATGATTTAAGAGTCATATAAGCAGATATAAATAATTCTATATGTTTATCATCTAATACTATATTTAATTCAGATATTATATCATCAATTGTTTCTACATTTGATTTTATAACTACTACCTTGTAATCTGTAATAACTTTATTTTCAATTGCCCATTTTACTGTTTTTTCATCAATACAAGTTCCAAATATATTTTCATTATCCATACTGTATACTTTTAATTCATTATTATTTGAGTGTATTATTTTTTTAGTCGCAGTCATATATAATGATTTATTTGAAGGAATTGTATGAAACATTGTATATCCCTTATCTGAACTATTAATTCCAGATAAATGATGACATTCATCACCTATTTTAAAATCAAAATATATATGAGACAATTTATGACATGATGAATATGTTGATATAATAAACAATGGAACGTCTCTCTCTGTATTCATTATTTCCATAATTGTATCAATAGTAGATTCATTTGGTCCACCATTTAATAATACCTTAAATTTAGGAATTATATCATTTATTTCATCTATCATTTGTTCTTGTAAAAATACAGTGGGTGTTCCAATTAAAATAGTCTTATAATTAAGAATTTTACTACAATATATAGCTAAAAATGATTTACCTAACCCACAACATTCTATTATATGTCCAATATGATTTATTTTGTAATAATTCAAAAATTTCTCTAATATGTGTTTTTGTATTAGTAAAGGTTCTTTCATTTTTTTCCTCATTTCTTCGTACCATTTTATTAACTCGTGATAGTCTTCTTTGACTTTTGTTTTATTTTGTTCTTTTGAAGTATTGTTTATTTTTTTTATTTCTTCTGAAGTATATTCTTTAATTAGGTCTAATCCTAATAGTGGAAATTCTTCTTTTAATACTTCTAATAATATTGGAATTCCTTCATTACTCACGAATTCATTTGATTGCTTTGTCTCTGATTTTATGAGGTATTTATTTAATATTCTTAATAATGGTAAACTAATATTATATCTATCTTCAACTATTTCTATTTTTTTTATATCAGACCCAATAAGCGACACTATTTTATCTATTTCTTTATAGTATATATATTTTTCATTTTTTTCAAATTTAAAAATATATATAAATGTTGATAGTTCGGGATGTTCTTCACAAGAATCATGAATACGGTTACTTAAATTTGTCTCATTACCTTTTACATAACCATATTTTGCCATACCAGGCGAACCGTCATTTGTTTTTATATAAAAATTATGCATAGCATATATTTTATTTTTTTTTTATTTCAATTTTAAATCACCCTTTGATTTTGTCTAATATCTTCTTTTTCGTATTCTAAAATACTAGTCATTAAAATATCATTTTAATACTATGAAACAAGAATAACTAAATTATCTAAAGAATTTGATTTTGACATTGAATTAATAAATTGCGGATGATTTGTGTGATCATTTTCTAGTTTTAAACAATTAAAATTTAAGACATACAGTAGTTTATGGTAAATATAATGGAAAAACACACGCGTTTGTATTACAATATGATTTTAGTTATTAGTGAAATCGAGTTTAGAAGTAATTATGATGAAACCAAATTAACACATTTAACAAAAAAGGTATTAAATAATGTTTCACATAGAAATCTTTATAGGTCATCACAACTTGGAGATAAAAGTATAAATAAAAGATGTAAATATTAAAATCGGCATTTGAAATGTTAAAGGTGTAAAGACAAGAAAAATTAATGGTATTCCTTAATAATTAAATACCGAAAATAAATAATTTCTGGCGTATAATTTGGCGGTAAATTGTACAGAAACTGGTATTAAATCCCAAATATAAGTGTTCATAAAGAAATTAAACTTAAGATTTATCTTCAATTGTCTTCTGTTTTTTAGCGTGAACTTTACTATGAGATGTTAAAGCTCGTTTAGATTTAAACGTCATCTCACAATTCTCGCACACAAAAACTTTATTTTCAACAGAGGCAAATTTATCACTTAGGTATGTATTTAATGTTGGTAGTTGGATAGATTCAATTTGAGAATTCATTTTTTTATTAAAATCTTTAAGAACATTGTGAAGAGATAACCTTTGACTTAAAAACATTTGATATTCATCATTGATTCTACATAATGCGTCTTTTGTAATACAAAGACTTTCGTCTTCCCCTCCAGAGATTTCATTTAATTTTACAGATAAATGGTCAATCGTATTAACTGCTATACGTATTTTGTCAGCATTATAGTTAACCTCGTGTAGATACATGAGGATTTTATTTCCGTTTAATTCAATAAACCCGTCAGGTTTCCCCGTAATACCAGAGTGTTGTGATAACATGATTCCGTGAGATTTTTGTTTATCTACATCAAATAAGAATTTAGTAATATCTCTATTGTCAACAGATAGGTTAAAATTTTTATTCTCAATAAGAATATCGTCTTTACCATTTCGTTTAATAATAAAATCACAACAAGATGTCTCTCCATGTGAATCAACAATTTCTGCTGTAGGATACATTTTGTTAAGTAGATAATGTAATTGAATTTCAGATACAGCACCTTTTTGTTGGCTAGATGTTTTATATTTGAATAGAAAGTCATTTAATTCGTTCATTACCTTATCATTGGTGTGTTGGCTAACAACTGCGTTCTCTTTAATAGAATCTAATTTACTTGAAAGATTTTCTTGATTACCAGAGACAACGCTATATAATGACTGTTGAATTGTTAGGATTTTAGAATCAATAAGAGAGACAAATTCCTTCATATCCGTTGATTGATTATATGATGAGACAAATTCTTTAATGTCTTTGGATATTGTGGTTCTAAGAATATCCATATTTTCTTTTAATATTACATTTGTCTCTGGTGCGGTTTGACTAATCTTTTCGATAAACACGTCTGTATTTTTGTTTAATAGTTGAATAATGATGTCTCTATTTTCAGAGGATGATAAAGATATATATGTTTTCATTGTGTCAATATATTCTTTATTGTACTCGTGTAGTTTTACATAAAACCCATCATTAAGAACGGATACTTGTTGTTTAATGTCTTTAATATTATTAGATAGTTCATCGATAGCCTTGTCTCTCATTACCGAAGTTAGATCCTTACCAATAGAGTCTAAAAAATCTAATAGAATAAGGTTCATTGTTTCTATACTAATATTAGGGTTTGATTTATAAAATTCATAAATACGTTTGTTATTAATAGTGGTCTTATATTTATTATCCATAATGTATTAATTATAATTTTCTCTTTAAATGCTTAATTTGATAATATCATTTTGATATCATTTTGATATTATGAAAATTTTGATAATATCAATTTGATATCATTTTGATATTATGAAAATTTTGATAATATCATTTTGATATCATTTTGATATTATCAAAAATCCTAAATAAATAAGAAAAAAATCCTAAAAAATAAGAAAAAAATAAATATTTGAAAATCCTAAAAAATAATTAAATATAAATAATAAGAAAAAAAATAAATAACTGAAAAACTGAAAAATCCTAAAAATAATTAAATCTAAACTTATAAG